>UMBZ01009114.1_pt1 | contig 124776 bp, 109 predicted proteins | sample 1964091 | NCBI WGS metagenome assembly UMBZ01 (sample SAMEA4835954, study PRJEB28245) | human gut metagenome | biome: gut microbiome; material: fecal sample | place: Denmark | collected 2008
GTCGCGTCCTGCCACCAATGCCGAGATAGAGCAGATGGCACGCATGCTGAGCGGTGAAGGCGGATGTGGCGGACACTGCGGAGGCGGCTGCGGCGGTCACTGTGGTGACGGCGGTTGCGGCGACGGCCACTGCGACGGTGAGGGCCACTGTGGAGGCGAAGGCCACTGCGGAGGCGAAGGCCACTGCGGAGGCGGACACCACAACCACTAATAGGCCAATAGGCAACAAAACCACCCACAACATGAGCAACACAATAGGAAACATACTGCGCCTCACCACCTTCGGCGAGAGCCATGGTGAAGCGATAGGCGGTGTCATCGACGGTTTTCCGGCTGGGATAGACATCGACATGGACTTCGTGCAACACCAGTTGGACCGTCGTCGTCCGGGTCAGAGCCGGCTTACGACGCAGCGCAACGAGAGCGACCGGGTAGAGATACTCAGTGGTGTATTTGAGGGCAAATCGACCGGTGCGCCCATCGGATTCATCGTGCGCAATACCAACCAGCACTCGCATGACTATGACAATATGCGCCGTGTGTTCAGACCCTCGCACGCCGACTATACCTATTATAACAAGTATGGTATACGCGACCATCGTGGGGGCGGACGCTCGTCGGCACGGGTCACGATAAGCCGCTGTGTGGGTGGCGCGCTGGCTATGCTGGCGCTCAAGCAGATAGGTATAAGCATCACGGCATATACCTCGCAGGTAGGAGGGATAGCGCTGGACCGCGACTATCACCGATACGACCTCAGACGCACTGACGACAACGACGTGAGATGTCCGGATGCCGACAAAGCGGCACAGATGGAAGAGCTCATCATGCAGGTGAAGAGCGACGGCGACACCATCGGCGGCGTCATTACCTGTGTGGTCGAGGGATGTCCTGCCGGGCTGGGCGAACCAGAGTTCGGCAAACTGCACGCCCAACTGGGCTGTGCGATGCTGAGCATCAATGCCGTCAAAGGTTTTGAATATGGCGACGGCTTTGACATGGCATCACACAGAGGCAGCGAGGTGAACGACCTCTTTGACCCCGACGGCAGCCACGTGACGCTTACCAACCACAGCGGAGGCATACAGGGCGGCATAAGCAATGGCGAAGACATCTGTTTCCGTGTGGCGTTCAAGCCTGTGGCAACACTGCTCAGACCGCAAGCCACAATAGACACCGACGGCAATGCTACGCAGCTGGAGGTCAAAGGTCGGCACGACCCATGTGTGCTGCCTCGCGCCGTGCCGGTGGTGGAGGCTATGACTGCCATGGTGATACTCGACAGCTATCTGGTCAACAAGACCACACACCTGTAGGAAAGCGGGCGGAACACGGCAGGCGTGGCGCCCAGCATGACTCATAAGGATACGAAAAAAGGTTCTTCTGTCTTTGCCAATGGCATGCAGAAGAACCTTTTGCTATGTATTACGCGTCAAGCCTTAATCGGCATCGGGAACGATGAGCTTGTAGCCCTTGCCGTGGATGTTGATAATCTCAATCTGGTCATCGTCTTTCAGATGCTTACGCAGCTTGGTGATATACACATCCATCGAGCGGGCATTGAAGTAGTTGTCGTCAATCCAGATGGTCTTGAGGGCAAAGTCGCGCTGCAGAATCTCGTTGGAGTGGGCGCAGAGCAGAGCCAGGAGCTCGTTCTCCTTGGTGGTGAGCTTGGTCTGCTTCTCACCGATGGTGAGCAGCTGCTTCTGGGCATCGAACACGAAGCGACCGATACGGAATACGGTAGCATCCTTGGCCTTCTTGCCATGGACACGGCGCAGGATGGCCTCAATACGCAGCACGAGCTCCTCCATAGAGAATGGCTTGGTGATATAGTCGTCGGCACCAATCTTGAAACCTTCGAGGATATCGTCCTTGAGGGCACGGGCGGTAAGGAAGATGATTGGAATCTCGGTGTTGGCCTGACGAATCTCCTGGGCCAGGGTGAATCCGTCTTTCTTGGGCATCATCACATCGAGAACGGCGATGTCGAACTTGCCCTTGGCAAACTCTCTGTAGCCGACCTCACCATCCTGGCAGAGAACTGCCTGATAACCTTTGGCCTGTAGATACTCGCGGAGCAACATTCCCAAATTCTCATCGTCTTCGCAAAGCAAAATTTTCAACTTCTCGTCCATATTTGTATTGTTTTAATGATTATTGATATTGTTTCTATTGATAATTGTGATTGATTAATCTTCTATCTTTGGCAACTTGATGGTAAAGGTGGTACCCTTGCCCACTTCACTTTCTACCTTGATGGTGCCGCTATGCAGGTCGATAATCTTCTTGACATAGGCAAGTCCCAGACCGAAGCCCTTGACATCGTGCACGTTGCCGGTATGCACGCGGTAGAACTTCTCAAACACCTTCTTCAGGTTTTCCTTCTTGATGCCAATGCCGGTATCTCGCACGGAGAAGCAGAGATGGGTATCGTCGTTCCATGTGCGCAGATAGATATTGAGCGGCTTCTCGGGCTTGCCATACTTCACGGCGTTGTCCATCAGATTGAAGAGGGCGTTCTGGAAGTGCACCTCGTCGACATAGATGGCAGAGTCGACAGCCTCAATCTCGGTGTAGATTTTTCCGCCGGTATGCTCTACGCGCAGGGTAAACGAGTTGGCCATGTTCTCGACCATCTCGTTGAGGTCGAGGTGCTTCTTCTTGAACACAGCCTTCTTGCGGTCGAACATACTCATCTGCAGCACCTTCTCCACGAGGAATCGGAGGCGCTTGGACTCGTCCTGCACCACTCCCGACAGATGCTTCATCATGGTCTCGCTCTTGGTGACGCTCTGGTCGTTCATCATCTGCGCCGCAAGCGAAATGCTGGCGATAGGCGTCTTGAGCTCGTGGGTCATATTGTTGATGAAATCATTCTTTATCTCAGACAATCTCTTCGAGCGGAATATCGTGACTATCGTGAAGATAAAGGTGATAAGCAGCACCACGGTGAAGATCACGCTGGGAATCATGAAGCGGATAGACGAGTAGATGTAGCTGTTCATATCGGGGAAGTGCAGCTTGACAACTCCCATCTTGCTAACCGGGTCGTTGCGGAAAAGTATCTGGGTGTACGTGTACTCTTCTCCCTCGTCGGAATAGTCGGGGCAACGATAGACCTCGCGACCGTCTTGGGTAGACACGGTGAAATGGTAGCCAATGTTGACGCCATTGTTCATCAACTCTGCCTTGAGGTCCTGGTCAAGCAGCTTGAAGTTGATGCGCTCCTTCAGCGGTTTGTCTGATGCCGAGTAGAGTATAGACACCACCACCTCGTCGAGCAGCGCCTTCTGATAGACGTAGCGGTTCTTGACAATCTCCTGCAACGACCTCGAAGCCTCGGAGATGCTGCCCTTGTCGTTTTCGAGAATCATTCCCTTGGGCTTGGTGGCAGGGTTGGATGATATGGTCTTGAGCTCGAACGAGGTATAGATAGTGCCGTCCTTGCCCACGGCAGCATACTGATGCGACTGCTGCACTGTAGCGTCGGGATGGCCGGAGCGCGTGCCCACAGAGTCCTTCTTGAAGGCCTTACGCTCAGTCTCGTTGACGTCTTTCTCAAGATAACGCAGGGTCTCGTTAAGCTCCAAATTGCGCGAGGCCTGATAGAGAGAACGGTTGACACTCTCGTCAAACTGCTCTTTCTTCATATCCACCATCTCCTGGATATACTTGAGCTGTAGGAAAAGCAATATCAGGAAGCTGACGCCCATGATGACTGCTATGGTCCATATTGTTTTCTTTTTCATAATGCAAATATACGTAAATACTTAAAACGTTAACATTAAAGGGTTAATTATTTACGTCGGGTTTAACATTATTAACAATAAACACACAGATTACTTACGCATTTGTAATTATCGCGATGACGGATAGGATAAAAAAAAGGAGGGATATGGCTTTACCCATTCCCTCCATCATTTTCGGATTTTATACTCAGTTATTCGTCATCGTCTTTCTGCTCTGCCTCATGCTCGGCAATCAGCTTGGACTGTACGTCATTGGGCACGAGTTCGTAGCTGGCGAACTTGGTGGTAAACGAGGCACGTCCGCCGGTAAGACTACTCAGAGAAATAGAGTAGTTGGCGAGCTCCTTCAATGGAATCTTGGCCTGGAGTTTCTGGTAACCAGCCTCTGAGTCCATACCCATGATGAGGGCGCGACGTCCCTGCAGGTCGCTCATCACATCGCCCATATAGTCTGACGGTACATAAACCTCGAGGTCATAGATAGGCTCCAGAATCTTAGGACCGGCATTCTTGAACGCATCAGAGAAAGCGTGGCGGGCAGCCAGGGTGAATGAGATTTCATTGGAGTCAACTGGGTGCATCTTGCCATCATAAACGATTACGCGCACATCGCGGGCGTAGCTACCAGTAAGAGGTCCGCGCTCCATGCAGTCCATAATACCCTTGAGGATAGCGGGCATGAAACGAGTATCGATGGCACCGCCGACAACCGAGTTGAGGAATACGAGCTTTCCACCCCACTCCAGATCTACTTCCTGACGGCTCTTGATGTTCATCTTGAACTCCTGACCACCAAAGTTGAACACGATAGGATCGGGCATACCCTCGGCATAAGGCTCGACGATGAGGTGAACCTCGCCAAACTGTCCGGCACCACCACTCTGCTTCTTGTGACGATACTCGGCCTTGGCTTTCTTGGTGATGGTCTCACGGTAAGGCACGCGGGGCTCATCGAAGACTACACTCAGCTTCTCGTTGTTTTCCAGACGCCACTTCAGCGTACGCAGATGGAACTCTCCCTGACCGTGAACGATGGTCTGGCGCAGCTCCTTGCTCTGTTCTACCACCCATGTGGGGTCTTCCTGACGCATCTTGAGCAGGGCGACCATGAGTTTCTCCATATCCTGGGCATTGGTAGTGCGGATAGCACGCGAATACTTGGAATTGGGATACTTGATGAAGTCGAAACGCCACTCACAGTCCTTGCCGTTGAGCGTGTTGCCGGTCTTGACATCCTTGAGCTTCACGGTACAGCCGATGTCGCCAGCCTCGAGACGGTCTACAGCGATACGGTTGGCACCGGCGCAGGCATAGATGGTACCCAGACGCTCCTTGGAACCACGGTCGGCATTGGTAAGGTCGTCACCAGGCTTAACCGAACCACTCATAACCTTGAAGTAAGATACTTCACCGATATGGGGTTCCATACCAGTCTTGAAGAAATACAGACTCTCTGGTCCAGCGGCGTTGGCCTCAACCTCTTCACCACGGGTATTGTGCATCTTAGGCATCTCGCTTACGAAGGGAACTACATTGCCCAAGAATTCCATCAGTCGGCGAACGCCCATGTCCTTGCCTGCACATACGCAGAATACAGGGAAGATAGAGCGGGTTACCAGACCCTTGCGGATACCTTCACGCAGCTCGTCCTCGGTGAGGGTTTCCTCTTCGAAGAACTTCTCCATCAGCGACTCGTCGTTCTCGGCAGCAGCCTCGACCAGAGCCTTGTGCAGCTCCAGAGCCTTGTCCATCTCCTCGGCAGGAATGTCCTCGATAATGGGCGCACCACCCTCGGGCTTCCAGCTGTACTTCTTCATCAGGAGCACATCGATAAGCGCATTGAAACCAGGACCGGTAGACAAAGGGTACTGTATCTGTATGCACTTGCTACCATAGATTTCATGCATGCTGTTGATGATATTGTCGAAGTCGCACTTGTCTGAATCCAACTGGTTGACAAGGAAGATAACGGGCTTCTTGAGTTTCTCGGTATAACGGAAGTTATTCTGTGTACCCACCTCAGGACCATACTGGCCATTGATGAGAATCACGGCCTGGTCGGTAACGTTGAGGGCAGTAATGGCGCCACCCACGAAATCATCGGAACCGGGGCAGTCGATAATATTCAGTTTCTTGTTGTTCCACTCTACATGGAATACTGTGGGGAATACAGAGTAGCCATACTCCTGCTCTACGGGGAAGTAGTCGCTCACCGTATTCTTGGCTTCCACTGTACCACGACGTTTGATGATTCCAGCTTCAAAAAGCATACTCTCGGCAAGCGTGGTCTTGCCGCTACCCGCACTGCCAAGCAGCGCGATGTTCTTGATTTCATTTGTTTGATATACTCTCATATCAAAAAGATTTAAGTTGTTAGTAATGTTCTTAGTCATGGCATGTGTTGCGATACACTTGCCCTTATCGATGCTAAAGTTATATATTTTAGGAGAAACACCAAAAGAAAACGGCAAAAATCTTCATTTTTTTTCAACTTATTAGTAATTTTGCGCCAATTATGGCTGGTTTATACATTCACATACCTTTCTGTGCATCACGTTGTGCCTACTGTGGCTTTTACAGTACCACACGTGCTGATATGCAAGATAGTTATATCGACGCCGTGTGCCACGAACTTGACATGCGCCAAGCCTCTGCCGACAGCATCGATACCATCTATCTGGGGGGAGGTACGCCCAGCATGCTCTCTGCCGGCAATCTCGACAGACTCATCTCCTATATATATAATAGGTATAGGGTGAGCGACGCCGCCGAAGTCACCATCGAATGTAATCCCGACGACGTGTGTCGCGCAGGTTTCCGCCTGCCGCCACAGGTAAACCGTGTAAGTATGGGAGCCCAGACTTTCAGTGACAGCAGGCTCCGTCTGATTCGCCGACGCCACACTGCCGATGAGGTGACACGGGCTGTAGAGACACTGCATCGGCTGAACATCGGCAATATCAGCGTAGACCTCATGTTCGGTTTTCCCGACGAGACTCTGGCCGACTGGGAGAGCGACATAGACCATGCTCTCGCTCTCGGCGCCCAACACCTGTCGGCCTACTCCTTGATGTATGAAGAGGGTACCCTGCTCTACCGGTATCTGGAACAAGGGAAGATAAAAGAAATAAGCGACGAACTGTCGCTCGACATGTACAACGTGCTTATCGACCGGCTTACCGCTGCCGGATATGAACACTATGAGATAAGCAACTTTGCCCTACCGGGCTTCCGAAGCCGCCACAACAGCAGCTACTGGCACGACACGCCCTACATAGGCGTAGGTGCAGCCGCACACTCTTATGACGGAAAGACAAGGAGTTGGAATACAGCCAGTCTGGACGACTATATCAGCTCGATAGAAGATGGCATCCGCCCCTGCGAATACGAGACGATAGATGCCGAGACCCACTACAACGACCTTATCACCACTGCTCTACGCACGCGAGAGGGACTTCGGCTCCAGCGTCTTTCGCCCGAAGACCGCCGGTTTGTACTCGACGCCGCCAGCCAGCACATCGACCGCGGTCTGCTGGCCGTCGACGACGACCGCATCCACCTCACCCGCAGCGGCATCTACCTCTCCGACAGCATCATGAGCGACCTGATGCGGATATAGCCATCCTTACAGTTCTATCTTTCCGTCGCGGCGATACTGCTCGTAGTAGTATTGCTTGATTTCCTTGTCTATTTCGGCCACGCTGCGTTTGCCGGTGACATAGGGACGCACCATCTGGCACACCACCACGCACACCACGCAGATGACGAGCAGGATAAGGAAGTTGACCAGGCTGCTCGCCACAAACCTGTAATCCATCAGACACACCACCACGCCCACGGGCACTATCCAGAGCAGCCAGTCGCCCAGAGTGTTCATCCCCAAGCTATGGGTTCGCTCTTCCTGCCAGCGCTTGGGGGCTCGCGCAATGAGCTGTTTGCTATGAGCGGTCCAGAAGTCTTCAAATTCTTTTTCCATAATCTATCTTTTTGCAACGCTACTCTGACAGTGCAAGCCTCAGCCCCGTAGTATGGCGCGAATCGGGCACTGCCGAGCCTCGGGCACATATATAGCACCCTATCTGCGCCCCACTCCAGTAATTGCCACGCACCACGCGGAAATCGCCCGTAGCCGGTCCTTTGGGGTCAACGGCCAGGCTGGCGGTATAGTCGCCCCTAAAGTCGCTGCACCACTCAGACACATTGCCTGCCATGTCATACAGCCCCAGTTCGTTGGGTTCCAGGCCTCCCACATTGTGGGTGGTCATGTCGCTATTACCCTCGTACCAGGCCACGTTATACAGGTTGTCACTACCGCTGAACACATAGCCACGCGACCTGTTACCACCGCGTGCGGCATACTCCCACTCGGCCTCGGTGGGCAGACGGAAACTGTAGCCGGTAAGTGTTCTGAGACGCGACAGAAACAGCTGGCAGTCGTCCCAACTCACCTTCTCCACAGGTCTGTTGTCGCCCTTAAACCGCGAAGGGTTACTGCCCATGACGGCACGCCACAGCGCCTGAGTCACCTCATACTTACTGATAAAGAAAGAGCTTACCGTAACTCTATGAGCCGGCGAGGCCCACCCCCCCATTATGTCCTGCATACCCTTGGTAAGTCCCATCGTATAGGTGCCGCCCTCTACGCGTACCATATCACGTACAGCCTGATCCAGCAGTTGCCTACGCGACGGCCCACTCTTTCGGGTCTGCACCGTACGCTTCTGTGTCTTAGACTTTGAGGGTGTGGTATGCGTAACATTCGGAGCAGGCGTGATCTTAGAGCGTATAACGCCCTGTGCCCCCATTTCTATCGATACGGCCAGTGCCAGTATCGCCATCATGCTTCTTACTGTTTTCATCCTATATGTAATAAAAGACGAGGACAAAAGTACAAAAAAAAATGAAGAAGCAGTCTATTATTCGGGAAAAATTGCACAATGCTCCTCATAACCGCCAACATAATAGTAAAAAAAACAATACACTCACATAATGATAATGGGAATGCGCATGGGGCAGACGCACGAGCCCAAAGACTGTGAGAAACAGATACAGTGCATTCTCGCTGGTTGTTACCATGGTTGGATTCAAGCTCATGTACTATGTCGATTTTATCGCTTTCATGGAAGACCCCGAGAAAACATGGAATGATATTCTTGCAAAAAGAGACGCAAAAAGCGCCGCCACAACCTAATCTTTTCGATTAAGGGGGCTTATTGTTGGAAAAAGAAAGCCCGAAGTCAAATTTACTGGGCTTCGGGCGAGATTTTATGCTATTTTGATTTTTACCGGACAGCAATAATTTCCATAATCATCTGTTATAATCGTTTCTTCATCAGATGCAGGCCTGCGGCTACACCCTCTGCTCGGTATTATTGAACTGGAGCATGCGTTGGGGCACGCTGCTGCGCACGGCGTCGGCAATGAGATTGAGCACCGAGTGGCGCACAAAGGCACGCGTGGTAAGCAGCACCACCTCGCGCACAGGTATGGGCAGAGCAAAGGGCCGCACCAGTTCGTGCTGAGCCGGAGAGAGCTGTTCGAGAGCCAGTTCGGGAATGAAGGTGACGCCCTGGCCGCCCTCCACCATGCGCATAAAGGTCTCGATACTACCGAGCGAATAGGTCTTCTTGCTGCTGTCGGCCGATTTGAGGTGACAGAACTTCACCAGCTGGTCGCGGAAGCAGTGACCCTCGTCAAGCAGCCACAGAAACTCGTTGTTCAGGTCGCTGGTCTTGATGGCCTTGTGGGAGAAGAGGGCATCGCCACGCGACACGTAGGCCAGAAACTGCTCATAGAAGAGCGGCGTCTGCACATAGTGGTCCATATCGTCGAGGCTCACCAGGATGGCGGCGTCGAGCTCGCCCCGGTTGAGGGCACGCTTGATGTCGGCTGTCTTCATCTCCATCACGCGGATATCGGCCTCGGGGTGCTCGCGCTGCAAGCGGGTGAAGAACCGGGGCAGCAGATATGGGGCTATGGTAGGCAGGATGCCCAGACTGAAAGTGCCTGCCAGCGACTGGCGCTCTTCGTTCACGATGTCGTGGATGCGATTGGCTCTCACCAGCACCTTCCATGCCTGCTCTACCACCTTGCGGCCTATCTCGGTGGGAATCACCTGCTGCGACGAGCGTTCAAATATCTTCACGCCCAATTCGGTTTCCAACTTCTGTATCATGGCGCTCAGCGTGGGCTGGGTGACCCCACAATGCTCGGCGGCACGGGCGAAATGGCGAAGCCGATATACCGCCACAATATATTCCATCTGTTGTAATGTCATGGCCTATTTACGCGTTAGAATTATCATTTGTATGGGCAAAGTTAATAAAATAATCAACGGCAGAGCACACTATTATAGATTTTTTCTATGGGCAGATAGAAAAAAACGTTTGGAGGCTGTCGGATATATGGTTAACTTTGCATCCAAAATAACAAACAAAACAGAAATGATTATGAAAGAACTTAAAGGAACCAAAACAGAGAAGAACCTCATGGAGGCTTTCGCAGGTGAGTCTATGGCTCGCAACAAATATACCTATTTCGCATCACGTGCCAAGAAGGACGGCTTCGAGCAGATAGCTGCCATCTTTGAAGAGACAGCTGCCAATGAGAAAGAGCACGCCAAGATGTGGTTCAAGTACCTTGAAGGTGGCGCCGTAAAGGATACCAGAAGCAACCTGAAGGCTGCCGCCGAGGGCGAAAACTACGAGTGGACCGACATGTACGACCGCATGGCACAGGAGGCCGAGGAAGAAGGCTTCACTGAGATTGCCGCCAAGATGCGCGGCGTGGCTGCCATCGAGAAGCTCCATGAGGAGCGCTACCGCAAGCTGCTGAAGAACATCGAGGACGCCCTCGTATTCTCACGCGAAGGCGACGCCATCTGGGTATGCCGCAACTGTGGCCACGTGGTAGTGGGCAAGCAGGCTCCCCAGGTATGCCCTGTGTGCAACCATCCGCAGAGCTACTTCGAGCTCAAGGCCGAGAACTATTAAGCCATTGCCCTTTGCCGCAAAGGGCGGCCAAGAGAAAGACCAAATGCGCCATGAACGGCGCAGACCAAATGACATCCGCTGCTATGGATAGCTGGCAATCATACACTCCATTGAGTTATAATCCACCACTATCTACAGCAGCGGATTTTATTATGCCATAGCCCGTCAGTTATATCCCTATAGCGGGATATGGGCCATATATAGAGAGAAAAATGTGGTCATCCATACTGCATTTCCTATGTTTTTATACTTGTCAAAGCCATATTTTCTCATATTTATGCTACCTTTTCGGAATTAAAATAGTATTTTTGCGGTGTAAAATATGATACCAATATCAAATATAGCACTCTATCATGGTTTTTGAACGTAAGAAATACTTGGATGAACTTATCGCAGGACGTGGAAACGGTCTTGTGAAGATTATAACAGGTGTCAGACGATGTGGGAAGTCATTCCTGCTGTTTGATATCTGGCACAACTGGCTGTTGGAACATGGGGTGACCGATAGTCACATCATCGAGATACAACTTGATGATTTCCGTAACAGACGGTTGAGGAAGCCCGATGTTTTGCTCGACTATATAGACTCAAAGGTTGCAGATGATGGCAATCCTTATTATATAGTCTTGGACGAGGTGCAACTGGTAGAAGATTTTGTGGAGGTCATTCTTAGCTTGACACACATGAAGTATGTAGATGTGTATGTGTCGGGTTCAAACTCCCGCTTCCTGTCAAGTGATGTTGTGACTGAGTTCAGAGGCAGAGGTGATGAGATACGTATCTGGCCTCTCACCTTTGACGAATACTTCAAAGGCATAGGTGGCGATATACGCCAAGCATGGCTGGACTACTATACCTTTGGCGGACTGCCACAGGTGGCTTTGCTTGAAACGGAAGAAAAGAAAACAGACTATTTACGTAGTCTGTATGAAACCACGTATCTGCGTGATGTGATAGAGCGCAACCATCTGCGCAATCCAGAAGGAATGAAGGAACTGGTGCGTGTGCTGGCCTCAGGCATAGGCTCTTCGACCAATCCGACAAGAATAGCCAATACCTTTAAGTCTGCACAAGGGGTGGTCATCAAAAGAGATACGATAAAGCAGTATATAGACTATTTGAAAGACTCGTTCCTCATAGAAGAGGCTCTGCGTTATGATGTGAAGGGCAGAAAGTACATTGGTACCGAAACCAAGTATTACTTTGCTGATGTTGGCATACGTGCTGCCATCCTCAACTATCGTCAACAAGAAGAAACGCACATTATGGAAAACATTATCTATAATGAACTTCGCTGTCGTGGATATAATGTGGATGTAGGACTGGTTGAGCTTGGTGGCAAGGACGACAACGGCAAGTTTGTCAGAAGACAGTTGGAGGTCGACTTTGTGGTGAACCGTCCTCCATACAGGGTGTATATCCAATCGGCTTTCCACATGCCTACGGCAGAGAAGGCACAGCAAGAACGTCGCCCATTACTGTCTATCCAGGACCACTTCCGTAAGGTTGTCATCGTAGGTGATGACATCCACCGCAAGGAGGACGAACTCGGCGTGTTGACTATTGGGTTATTGGATTTTCTGACGGACAAGAACCTGTTGGAACAAGGATAACCTATTTATTATGCAATCATGCATAAATCCAAGAACTCCTTGCCCCGTGTGCAACCATCCGCAGAGCTACTTCGAGCTCAAGGCCGAGAATTATTAAGCAATGGCCCTCTGCCGCAAGGCGAGGCCAAGAGAGGAAGGCCAGATGCGCCATGAACGGCGCTAACTGAATAACAACCGCTGCTATGGATAGCTGGTAATTATACGCTTAATTAAGGTATAATCCAAACACTATCTACAGCAGCGGATTTTATTATGCATAGCCCGTCACTATATCTCTACAGCGGGATATGGGCTATATAGAGAGGTTAGTTTTTCGTCACCACGAAAGTGAGTTATCCTCCATCTCGTCCTCGTCCGCATAGAACTTAGGCGAGAAAGCAGGTCCGGTTGCGGGGTCTTTGGACATAGACATATCACAGATACAACTCTTGGTTTCCACTATTATCAATTCAGATTTTGGCTTTATATACTTTTCCATAATTACTATGTATTATTAGATTAATAAATGATTTTCTTATTACCACGCACATAAATATGCCCCTTCTGCGGAGTGATGACACGGCGCCCCATAAGGTCATACAGCCGATTGTCTGTTTTCTTCTCTACTTCCGTTACACAATCAACACCAGTTGTACCGCCATCATCAAACTGCATCACCAACTGGGGTTCATTGGTGTTCATAGGAACATTCAAGTAAGCATGATAGGCTCCCACCTTAATGGTATTGTCTTCTGCCACGATATGAAATTTACCATCACGCTGAAGGACATAAGAGCCGGCAGGAGCATAGATGTCTTCATATACTCCCTGAAAAAGCGCATTTTCGACTAACGGTTCTTCACCATCTTCAAGGGTAAAGGTAAAACCGTAGAACCAAGTACTAAATCCATAAATATTCGATCCAGAAACGACATACGCGACTCCGCCTTTCAGTACACCATTTGTCACTTCAGACAGTACAACCTTTCCATTTGCAATACCCTTTACAGAGTATACACTTATCGAATTGGCATAAGGGACTTTGCTTAGCAATACGTCATTTTTCAGACATAGAGTTCTATAAGGTCTATATGTATCTCCAAATAATGCCGGTAAATAGGGCTTTAACAGATTAACAGAGACTTCATCCTTAAAATGCCAAGTATCAAATTTGCTTGCATAGAACTCTTTAGGAGTCACATATACAGTCTTTAGATTATTGCAACCTGTGAAACAACCTGCGCCAATCTCATTAAGGCTTAGAGGCATAATAAATGATTCTAGCGAAGTACAACCTGCAAAACAACTACGCCCGAAACTGGTTATAGTTGATAATGTTAATACTTCTTTCAAAGAAGCACAACGATAAAAGGTATTATCACCTATAGTCGTAGGTTTCTCCGCATGGCCTATCCGCACCTTCTCCAAAGAGGTACAGCCATAAAAAGTTCCGGATAAATTGTCAACACCAAAGGGAACCATGACTTCCCGAAGAGAGGTGCAATTCCGGAAGCAGGCATGATCTATCGTTTCAATATTATCAGGCAAAGATATGCTTATAAGAGAACTACAATTGTAAAATGCACACGTCCCTATAGAGGTCATTTCACCTTTCTTTATATCTACGACAGAAATATCTTTGTTCCCAGAAAAAGCCAGTTGGTCAATATATTTTACCGTTTTAGGTATTGTTATTTCTATAAGACCTGAACCAGACCCAAAACATCTTGGAGAAATACCTGATATACCATTAGGCAAACCAAGATAGTCCATATAGCAAAAATCGTTAAAGATATTTGCAGATATAGCCCCGGCAGATAAAACCTCACCGCCTAATTTATTGTCTTCTGGATTATCAGATATTATTAATTCTGCCTCAGATAAATCCAGTCTTTTTAACGTACCAGAAATGATTGAATTATTGCCCATTACATATGAACTGAGCCAAGAGATATCAGAGGCATACATTTTTCCTGTAATCTTCAAATCTGAGATTTTCTCAATATCAATCTTTTTATACCACGGAACATTCTGACTTAACTGACCAGGTATATCAAGATTAAAGGTAACAGGAGATGCATAAACCAGTTTTCCATAGAAACTAAATATATGCTCATTTTTACCCCAAATAGCATCATTCTTGTATGCATCGTAATTATGGACTTTAAGACTAAAATCATAATTACTAAAAGCATTGGCATCTATGGCAAAGGGGGTAGATGATTCCACATACACATCGCTAAGTTTGTCTGTATTCTTAAAAGCATCGCGCCCTAACATGGGCTCACCATAAATATACACACGTTTAAGATATGGACAGGCTTGAAAAGCCATACGCCCTACCCTGCTTACCGATGGTGGAATGTCTATGACAAGAAGCGACGAGCCTAAAAATGCTCGATTTCCAATTTGTTTCAATGATGTAGGAAGTAGAATACGCTTCAGTCCAGTACACCCCTCAAACATACTCTCAGGAATGGAATTGGCCGAAAGCATCACATCGGTACACTCCTCTCCATCTTGAAAATAGGTATAGGTATTATCCTTGTTGTTATTAGAGAGTTCTATAGTAGCCTCTGATAAATCAACGGTCTTCAAATCATCTTTACCACGTAACTGAGAAGCCAAGTAGGAGAGGTCACTGGCATAAACCGCCCCCGTTATTTTTATGTCAGAAGAAAAACCATACACAGCGTATTTCTCCAAAGTGCCAGGCTTGTCTAAATGAATATTAGTGATTTCTGCTGCCGATGTCACAGCATAACACAACAAGAAACAAACAACCATTGATACCCTCAGTATCGTTTTAGTTGCAATAATAAAACCTTTTTTCATGCTCTTAGCAGTTTTCGCGCCTTCTGTCCCCAAGTTAGCAGTTAGTATAATAAATTCAGTTACGAGCATAAATAAAGCGTGGGAACCACTTGTTGTCCATTCCACGCTCTGAGGCTCTCGCATTGCCTAATCCTGTTGAACAGACAACGTTAGAGCCCACGCCGATATGAATTGCCACAATAGCTACCACGGGCTATATACCTAATAAAACATAGGTATATGGTAACCGTAGGTTGCGACATAGTCACACCCTATGAGCATCTACCGTTGGCTATGTTCAAGACAGGATTATGAAATTTGCGAGATTTCAGAGCGTCAAGAACAAAGCGTCAAGTAAACGCTTTAATATATGTCGTGCCTCATTTCCCACCACTTTCCTCCTTGCAAGCAAGGTCCGGCGTGGACTTGAGGCAAAGAACGCATTGGTTGCAGCCCCTTGCATTAACCGCAGTAGCGATATAAGTTGTGGAGACCTCACCAATAATGCCCCAAAATTACGAAAAATATCTAACAACCAAAAAGAAAAGCAAACAAATATTGATATTATACAAGAAAAATACGCCCCAAACAAGATATTTCTATCGCGATGCGTAACTGCACTAACGATAATATATCAGGTACAACAGATAGAGCAAGAATTATGGTTTACCAATAATGGGATGACCAGTTCCGTTACGCTACATGACTCTTTTGCCTATCCGTCGTCTATACGCATCATTCCCGCCACCCCACTCCCCCATTCAGCCATACGGAAGAAGGTGGTGATGAAGGCTTTTAGAGTTGTTTCGTGGTTGGATTTTATTGTTTCGTGGTTTGCTTTTATGATTGCGCGCCACGATTCCTGCATTTCACGCTTTGAGATAAACTTAGGGGTGGTGGCGGAGAGTTTGTGGATATGAAAAAAGCCACTCACGGCATGGGTGAGTGGCTTGATGGGGTGAAACTAAAACAGGGATTATTTGGGATTAACTATCTCGTTGACTGCGTCGCCTATGCAGGCATTGGGCATCTGGATGTGCAGCATCTCGCACACGGTGGGGGCGATATCGACGATGCGGGTAGGTGTGGAGGTCTGTCCGTGGGGCACCTTCCATCCCATAAATACCATGGGGATGTGTGAGTCGTAGGGGTTCCACACGCCGTGGCTGGTGCCGCGGTATTCGGGGGTAACCACGCCATCGACATGATGGGGCTTGGGCACCACAAAGAGGTCGCCGCTGCGATCGGGGTTCCATCCGTTGACGATACGCTCGCGGATGAGCTGTGGCAGACTGGTGTTGACGGCATTGGCATAGTCGACTACCATGTGTACCTTGGGGTTGCGGGCCAGGAAGTCGGCAGCCTCTTTCTTCACGGCGTCGAGCTGGAGTCCGGCCTTGGCGATGGCAGCGTGGTCGAGGTAGATGCGGTTGGCATTGGCCATGAGCGCCACGGTCTCGATGCCATACTTGGTACGGAAGGCCTCGTTGAGCGACTTGATTTCGTTCCATGCGGCATAGCCGTCGGCGGGTATCTTGTGCTCCTTCATCACATTGGCGTTGTGCATGCCACCGTGGTCGGCGGAGAGGAAGAAGAGGTAGTTGCCCTTGCCCACCTTCTGGTCGAGATAGGCGAGGAAGTCTGCCAACTCGGCATCCGTACGCATATAGGCAGCCTTATTCTCGGCGCCACGGGTGCCATAGGCATGGCCGATGATGTCGGTCGAAGAGATGCTGATGGCAAGCATGTCGGTGACATCGTCCTGACCCAGCTGCTCATTGTCGAGCACGGCTTTAGCCATCTGGAAAGTCTTGGTGACACCCTCGGGGCTGCACTTGATGTCGGTACCAGGCTTCACACGCACGGTCTTGTTGAAGCGGTTGACCCACTCGGGCAGCTTGTCCATATAATAGGAGCTGGAGATGAAGTGTCCTGCCGAGGTGTCCCACCAGTAGGCGGCGTCGGCAGCATGGCCTGCGGGCAGGATGGCTGCGCGGTCCTTGAGCGCAACGCCAAAGACCTTGGCCTTGTAGTCGGTGGCTATCTTGAGCATATCGCCGATACCTGTGGCAAGGAGGTTGCGAGGCGACATCTTGCCCTCTCTGCTTGACGAACCCACGCTATGCACGGTGGAGTCGGACACGCAGTACATCTTCTTGCCGGCAATCATAAAATCGTTGCCGGTGATGCCGTTGAGGCCTGGCACCGAGCCGGTATATATACATGAATGGCCGATGGCGGTAACGGTGGGCACATAGTTGATCATGGTGTTCTCGCAGCTGAAACCTTCGCGCAGCAGGCGCTTGAAGCCGCCTTCGCCAAACTGGTCATTATAATAATAGAGGTAATCCCATCTCATCTGGTCGACCACGAAGCCAACGACGAGCTTGGGCCGCTCTACCTGGGCGAAAGTCGCGGTGCAGGCAAAGACCATCATCAAGAAAGAAATCAATCTTTTCATTGCAATTTGTTTTATTGTTTGTTAATTGTTTGTAGAGAAAAAGTCCGGCCACATGCCGAAATCGGATACAAAGGTAAGAATAATCAACATATCAGGGCATAGAAATTTGACAAAAAAGGCCCGGTTTCTTTCAAAACCAGGCCTTTTCCACCTAAATTATTATAATTGTAACACCAATGGTGTTTTACCTTTCTTCGCAAGGGGCTTACTTGCCCATGTCGAGGTTGTGACCCAAACTGATGGCCTTAACCAAAGCGACTGCGATAATCATTACAAATCCTAATGTCAACATAATCTTTTTACCTTTCTTTTTTAAGTTGTTAATGTTATCCTTTTGTTATCGAGTGCAAAGTTACGCTGTTTGCGCACACAGTCCAAACAATTCGCACTAAAATGGTATGAAATCCCACTTTTGTTGACCTCGGTCAAAATAAAAATCGAAGACTTGCGTTATATCAATAAAAGGCAATTAATAACTACATAACAACAACTATGATGACGGAAGGATATATAGTAAAGCGCTTCGGCCAACCCGTAAAGCGTTATGTTCAGATTTTGGAGCTCAAGGACGACCCTGAGTCGCTGGCAAGCTATCGTAAAGCTCATTCGCGCGAGGACTTCTGGCCCGAAATCAAACAGGGAATACAGGAAGTAGGCATCCTGGAGATGGAACTATATATTATAGGTACGCGCGAGGTGATGATCGTAGAGACTCCCCTCGACTTCGACTGGGACAAGGCTATGGCCAGACTCGCACAGCTGCCTCGCCAGCAGGAGTGGGAAAACTTTGTCGGCCGTTTCCAAAAGTGCAAGGAGGGCGATACCTCTGACGAGAAGTGGCAGATGATGGAGCGTTTCTTCTATCTGTACGAAGACTGATGACTGGCAACGGTCGCAGAAACTGCTGCAGACTTAGCGGCATAATGGTTGGAAAAAGTGGGGACGATGATGACAATCCTTACTTTTTTCAACTTTTTTCGTAAATTTCATTACAATTTGTGCGGCTTTTGAGTAAAAATGTGTAACTTTGCCAAAAAGATTGAGAGAAATTGTATCAAGGTTAACATTTTTACTTAAAACATTAACAGAATGAAAGCTACGGATGTTGTGGAAAATCTTAAGAGAAGATTTCCAAATGAGCCTGAGTATATCCAGGCTGTCAGCCAGGTTTTGGCTACCATTGAGGATGAATACAACAAGCACCCTGAATTTGACAGGGCCAACCTCATCGAGCGCCTTTGTGTTCCGGATCGCATCATCCAGTTCCGCGTAAACTGGGTCGACGACAAAGGCAATGTGCAGACCAACATGGGTTACCGCGTCCAGCACAACAACGCCATCGGCCCCTACAAAGGCGGCATTCGTTTTCACTCATCGGTAAACCAGTCTATTCTCAAGTTTCTTGCTTTTGAGCAGACTTTCAAGAACTCGCTCACTACCCTGCCTATGGGCGGCGGCAAAGGCGGCAGCGACTTCTCGCCCCGCGGCAAGAGCAATGCCGAGGTGATGAGGTTCTGCCAGGCTTTCATGCTCGAACTCTACCGCCACATCGGTCCCGACGAAGACGTTCCGGCAGGTGACATCGGCGTGGGTGGCCGCGAGGTGGGCTATATGTTTGGTATGTACAAGAAGCTCACCCATCAGTTCTGTGGCATCCTCACCGGAAAGGGTCAGGAGTTTGGCGGTTCGCGCATCCGTCCCGAAGCCACGGGCTACGGCAACATCTACTTCCTCGAGAACATGCTGAATACGCGCAACATAGAGCTCGCCGGCAAGACGGTGCTCGTATCGGGTTCGGGCAACGTGGCACAATATACTATGGAGAAACTGCTCGAGCTCGGCGCCAAGCCCGTCACCTGTTCTGACTCGGACGGATATATCTACGACCCCGACGGAATAGACCGCGAGAAGCTCGACTACATCATGGAACTCAAGAATATAGAGCGTGGCCGCATACGCGAATATGCCGAGAAGTACGGCGTGAAATACGTGGAGGGCGCCAAGCCTTGGTTTGAGAAGGCCGACATCGCCACACCCTGTGCCACCCAGAACGAAATCAATGAAGAGGCTGCGCAGGCACTGGTGGCCAACGGCGTGATAGCCGTGACCGAGGGCGCCAACATGCCCACCACTCCCGAGGCCATCAAGGTGTTCCAGGATGCCAAAATCCTCTACTGCCCCGGCAAGGCAAGCAATGCCGGCGGTGTGGCAGTATCGGGACTGGAGATGACGCAGAACTCGGAGCGTCTGCGCTGGTCGCGCGAGGAGGTGGATGCCAAGCTGCGCGAAATCATGAACGACATCCACGCCAACTGTGTGAAATACGGTACACAGGCCGATGGCTACATCAACTACGTGAAGGGTGCCAACATAGCCGGCTTCCTCAAGGTTGCACGAGCCATGATGGCACAGGGCATAGTCTAAAACAAGATGCGCACCACCTCGTCCATGGGCAGACGCTGCTCCTTGGGCACCGCAAAGTAAAGGTGGCCGTAGCGATAGATAAACGATAACTTCTGGCCAGTGCGCAAGACGGTGACACTGGCAGGCTTACGGGCAGTAATCAGGTTGACCTGGTTGCTGCCTTTTGGCATTACATGGGCATAGAGCGTATCGCTGCCGCGCGAGGTGAGCTTGACATTGCAGAGCTCGGGTCCGGGCGTGATGCCGGTGCCGAAGATTGACTCGCGACCATACTTCATCCACTGCGACAGACTGTCCATCTTGGCATAGAACTCCCGCGGCATGTCGCCATCGGGTCGGGGACCCACATTGACCAGGAAGTTGCCACCAAGGGAACGCGCCTGAGCCAACCGGTTGAAGAACCAGGCCATAGGGCGGAACTTCTCCTTGCGGTCGTAGCCCCAGCCGCCGCCATAGGTCCACAGGTCCTGCACCTCCCACCAGGGCGATGGGATATATGTAGGCTCGCCGCACTCAAAGGGCGTGGTGAGGTCGCCTATGCGCACGCTGGTTCCATCGGGGTTGTCGGGATCTACCAGGTTGGCCCATCTGTCGTTGATGACGATACCGGGCTGCATGGTTCTGATCCAACTGTATATCTTCTCGGTGTTGTTCTCTGTGACGCCACGCCACCCCATACCGTCGAGCCACAGCAGATCTATCTTGCCATAGTGCGTCAGCAGTTCTTCCAGCTGGCGCATCACATATCCCACAAACCTTACATACTTCGCGCGATTGGCTACGCTGTCGGTTATGGCTGGCACCTTGCTTCGGGTTCTGACATTAAACTCACACGGCGCCATTGCATCGGGATAATGCCAGTCGCGGGGCGAAAAGTAAAGGCCCACCTTGAGTCCGGTGGCACGACACGCATCGACATACTCGCGCACGAGGTCGCGGCCGGGCAAGTCGTGGCGCACACCTACGCCATACTTGGAAGGCCAGAGGGCATAGCCGTCGTGGTGACGGGTGGTAAGCACGGCATAGGTGAACCCGGCGTCACGGGCTGCCGTGAGAAAACTGTCGGGAAGAATGGTGGGCTTGAACTTGCGGGCAAGCCGGTAATAACGCTTGGGACTGTGATAACGCTTGCCGCCATAGCGGTAGTGCTTTATCATGTTCCAGGACGGCTGGATGCCGTCGACACTGTGTATGCCCCAGTGCATAAACAGGCCGAGCGCCGCGCCGGGATACCACTGGGCGTCAGGATGGCGCGTGGGCATCACCACGTCGTCGGGCACCGGAGCGGCAATGAGCTTCTCGGCCCGCTGCACGTCGGCAGCGTCTATCCTGTAATCATCGGGGTTGATGCTGGGCTGCGCATGGAGCATCGATGCCGCCGCACAGATAGTCAGCAAAGTATTGATTTTCCGCATTAGGTTTGGTATTGTTAAGTATTATAGCTGCAAATTTACACATTATTGCAAATACTCTACCTGTAATATTTGCTATTTCGCTTGTGGCACATGACACAATGACAACAACGGCGACCACCAAAAAAAGAAGAAATGCAGCCTTGCGTGCGGACATAAAAAAAGGACTGAGAAAACCTCAGTCCTTGGTGGTGATTCCGGCGGGATTCAAACCCACAACCTTCTGATCCGTAGTCAGATGCTCTATTCAGTTGAGCTACGGAACCATTCCGTTCTTTGCTTCTTAAGTAGTAGGCTAACCTTGTTCCTTAATTGCGAGTGCAAAGGTACAGAGTTTTTCCTATACCGCCAAACATTTCCCCAATTATTTTTCAAAAAACTGCATTTTTCCTGTTTTCGGCCATATTTTACCCCATATTTGGCGATAATGACTGCCCGGGCCATGTCTGCCGGGCGCAACCTGGCCTCGCCACATAGGAACTGCACCCAGAGACCGGAAACGACAATCTGCGCCTTGGTGACCACGGCGAACATAAAAAAAAAGAGCCGTATCCACTACAGATACGACTCTCTAAAAAGAAATATAAATAATTCGATTACTTAATCAGGTCAACCGAACGCTTGAGAAAGTCATTCAGACGCTGTCCCTTCAGCATGCCGTTCTGGAGCAATGCCAAGTCGATGAGCTGATGTACCACCTCATTGCCAGCAGCGTATTCGCCCAGAATCTGGGTCTTCTTGGCGCGCTGGTCGTTGATGGCCTTCTGCGTATTGGCCTTGTCGTCCTTCTCCTCCTGGCTGATTTCCTCGTCTTTCTTGCCACTCTGGCTCTGATTGATGGCAGCCAGACGAGCTTCCTGACCACGCAATTCGGCCTCAACCGGCTTCAGAGCATCTGCAGTAGCCTTGTCGGTCTCGTCAAGTACACGCTTGATGAGCGGATGGTCGCTGTTGAGTACTACCATATACGAATCAGGCATCTGCATATAGAAACTCATGCCAGGCTGATACTTGCTGGTCTCCTTCATACGACGCATATATTCATTCTGGGTGACGAGTACAGGCTGTCCATTCTCGCCCATAGGCTGGACCTCGACCATGAACTCGGCCTTGTCTATCTTGGGCATCTGGGTCTTAAAGACCTCTGACAGCTTGGCGCTCTCATCCTCGCCCATCTCGTTCTTCTTCTCGTCGTCCTTGGTGATAAGACGGTCGGCGATGTCGGCATCGACACGTGTGAAGCGGCTCTTCTCAAACTTCTGCTCCAACATGGAAATGGCAGGAGTATCAAGTTCACCGTCCATCAGCAGCACGCTGTAACCCTTGGCCTTGGCTGCCTCGATATATGAATACTGCTCGGTGGCGTCGTTGGCGTAGAGATATACCAGATTGCCATCCTTGTCGGTCTGGTTGTCCTTGATGAGGGTCTTGTACTCCTCGAAGGTGAAGTACTTGCCGTCGGCGTCCTTCATCAGGGCAAAGTCCTTGGCGCGGTCATAGAAATCTTCCTGCGACAGCATGCCGTAGTTGATGAAGAGCTTCAAGTCGTCCCACTTCTCCTCGAAAGCCTTGCGGTCGGCCTTGAAGAGCGACTGCAGACGGTCTGCCACCTTCTTGGTGATGTAGGTAGAGATCTTCTTCACGTTGGCATCACTCTGCAGATAGCTTCGGCTTACGTTGAGGGGGATGTCGGGAGAGTCAATCACGCCATGCAGGAGAGTGAGGAAGTCAGGCACGATGCCTTCGACCTGATCGGTAACAAACACCTGGTTGCAGTAGAGCTGTATCTTGTTGCGCTGGAGTTCTATATTGCTCTTGATGCGTGGGAAATAGAGAATACCCGTAAGATGGAAGGGATAATCTACATTCAGATGGATCCAGAAGAGGGGCTCATCGTGCATGGGATAGAGCGTGCGATAGAACTTCTTGTAGTCCTCGTCCTTCAACTGACTTGGGGTAGCGGTCCAGAGAGGCTCCACGTCGTTGATGATATTGTCCTCGGCAGTCTCCACCTGCTTGCCGTCCTTCCACTCGGTCTTCTTGCCAAAGGCTACGGGCACAGCCAGGAACTTGCAGTACTTGTTGAGCAGCGACTCAATGCGGGCCTTCTCCAGGAATTCCTTGCAGTCGTCGTCGATGTAGAGGATGATGTCCGAACCACGGTCTTCCTTCTCTGTTTCTTCCAGTGTATATGAAGGGCTGCCGTCGCAAGACCATTTCACGGCCTTGGCGTCATCCTTGTAGCTGCGGGTAACAATCTCTACCTTCTTGCTTACCATGAAAGCAGAGTAGAAACCCAAACCGAAATGACCGATGATGGCATTGGCCTTGTCCTTGTACTTCTCCATGAAGTCGTTGACGCCAGAGAAGGCTATCTGATTGATATAGCGGTCAACCTCGTCGGCAGTCATACCGATACCGCGGTCGCTGATGGTGAGCGTACCCTTGTCCTTATCCAGGTTTACATGCACGGTGAGGTCACCCATCTCGCCTTTGAAATCACCCTGGGCAGCCAGGGTCTTCAGCTTCTGGGTAGCGTCTACCGCATTGGAAACCATTTCACGAAGGAAGATCTCGTGATCAGAATAGAGGAACTTCTTGATGACAGGGAATATGTTCTCTGTCGTTACTCCGATATTACCTTTTTGCATAGTTATATGTATTTTATAAAGTTTCGTTCACTTTAATCATTTGCAAAAAACGTGCCACAGCCATCTGGATGCTCCATAAAATCATATTACCATGTTGCGCTTGCTCCTTATATATATAATAAGGTATAGGGATGCAAGAAAAGTGATGACTGCTGATTGCCCTACCCCACCAGCTACGAGTGATATGACTCAAAACACGCGCGACAATCGCCTTGATACCCACAAACCCAGCAATCATAAAGCCTAAATAGACAAAAATACGATGAAAACCATCACTTTTCCACTAATTTTCTTTCGTTTTCCAAAAAGATGTAGTACCTTTGCACCCGCTGTCACGTGATGGCAGCAATATAATTCAAACCTAATCATAATTTTACATTAAAAATGGCAACAAAGATCAGATTACAGCGCGGCGGTCGTAAAGGCTATGCTTTCTACAGCATCATTATCGCTGACGCAAGAGCACCACGTGATGGTAGATTTACTGAGAAGATTGGTACTTACAATCCTAACACCAATCCTGCAACTGTAGATTTGAATTTCGAGCGTGCACTCTACTGGGTAGAGGTTGGCGCACAGCCCACCGACACAGCTCGCAACATCCTCAAGGGCGAGGGCGTTTACCTGATGAAGCACCTCAAAGGTGGCGTAAAGAAGGGCGCATTCGACGAAGCTGCTATGCAGCAGAAGTTTGAGGCCTGGAAGCAGGGCAAGGACCAGAAGACCACTACTACTCGTGAGAACGTAGCAAAGGGTAAGAAGGAAGCTGCTGCCAAGGAGCTCGAGCAGGAGAAGAAGATTAACGAGGCTATCGCCAAGAAAGTAGCTGACAAGAAGGCTGCTGAGGCTGCTGCCAAGGCTGAGGCCGAGGCTGCTGCTCAGGCTGAAGCTACCGAAGAGGCTCCCGCTGAGGCTTAATTCTTCACCGGAAAAGAAATTGATATAGGCTGATTTCCGCAAGGAAGTCAGCCTATTATCGTTTGTATGCATCACAATGACGCTACCCCATCCTATCTCCATGATGAGCATGACAGCATTGCCGAGTACCCGTACCATTGTGATGGATTGCCGAGTTGTGGCAGCCAACAAATGAAAATTGCTTCTATACAATGACAAGGCATCATCGTATAGAAGCAATATATGGGGACGAGTCTATCCCGTAGAGTTTATTACATCACACCGTCTTCACGGAGCTTGAGCTGCCAGTTCCATGCACTGCGCATGACGTCATCAAGAGGAGTATCGGCCTTCCAACCCAGCACCTCATTGGCGTGGGTACAGTCGCCCCAAATCTTCTCGATATCGCCTTCACGACGAGGTCCATACTTCCAGTTGAGCTTCACGCCGGTGGCACGCTCAAAAGCCTCGACAATCTCGAGGGTAGAATTGCCCTTACCTGTACCGATGTTGAAATACTCGATAGGCTCGGTTTCCTTGTCAAGCACGCGCGCCATAGCAGCCACATGAGCCTTGGCCAGATCCACTACATAGATATAGTCGCGGATACAGGTACCATCGGGAGTGTTATAGTCGTTGCCGAAGATGGTGAGCTGCTCGCGCACACCGATAGCGGTCTGAGTGACAAAGGGTATGAGGTTGTTGGGCACACCATTGGGCAGCTCGCCGATGAGAGCCGATGGGTGGGCACCGATAGGATTGAAGTAGCGCAGCACGATGCTCTTGATAGGAGCACCACTTTTGATATCGTCAAGGATAATCTGCTCGTTCACCTCCTTGGTATTGCCATAAGGCGAGGTAGCCTTCTGGTGAGGAGCCTGCTCGGTAACAGGCAGATTCTCGGGCTTGGGCTGACCGTATACGGTGCATGAAGAAGAGAAGATGATGCCCTTGACATTATACTTAGGCATAAGTTCCAGCAGGTTGACCAGCGAGATGATATTGTTGTGATAATAGAGCAAAGGCTTCTGCACACTCTCACCCACTGCCTTGGAAGCGGCGAAATGGATGATACCCTCGATGTCAGGGTATTTCTCAAACACCTTCTCTGTAGCCTCCTTGTCACGGAGGTCAACCTTCTCAAAGGCAGGACGGATGCCTGTGATTTTCTCAATACCGTCGAGCACTTTCTCATTGGAGTTAGACAGATTGTCTACTACAACTACCTTGTAGCCTGCCTGCTGCAGTTCAACTGTGGTATGAGAGCCGATAAAGCCAGTACCACCTGTTACCAGAATTGTCTGTTTCATATTGTTTGATATTATGATAAATAATCGTTATTCTACCGTTTATTCGAGCCCCAATGCGGCCTTCAGACCGCTATCCACGCCGCCGAAGCCCATAAATGCGAGACTCAGCAGGCCGGCTGCCACGAGCACGATGGCCATGCCACGCATGCCCTTGGGTATCTGCACCAGAGCCATCTGCTCTCTCATTCCGGCAAAGACGGTGAGCGCCAAGGCAAAGCCCAATGCGGTAGAGAAAGCATAGGCGATGCTCTCCGCCAGCGTATAGTCTTTCTGAATGACGAGGATGGCCACACCCAGCACCGCACAGTTGGTCGTGATGAGTGGCAGGAAGATGCCCAACGCCTGATAGAGGGCGGGCGAAACCTTACGCAGGATGATTTCAACCATCTGCACCAATGCCGCGATGACCAGAATGAAGGCCAGCGTCTGCAGATACTGCAACCCGAGCGGCACAAGTAGTCCATACTGGATAAGATAGGTCACAATGGTGGCCAGCGTGAGCACAAAAGCCACTGCCATACCCATGCCCAGAGCGGTGTCTATCTTCTTGGAGACACCCAGGAACGGACAGATGCCCAAGAACTGGGAGAGAATGATGTTGTTGACGAATATCGCCGAGATGAATATCAGGATATATTCCATAGTCTATGCCTTTTTGAAATGGTTGAACACTGCGACAAGATAACCCAAGGTGATGAATGCACCCGGAGGAAGCACAAAGAGCAGAATGTTGGTAGTCTCGGGCAAGAGGGCACACCCGAAGAGCGACCCTGCGCCCAGAATTTCACGCACGGCACCGAGCAGAGTCAGTGCCAGGGCAAAGCCCAGACCGATACCCACACCGTCGGCGATGCTCGCCAGCGGAGTGTTCTTGCAGGCGAAGGCTTCGGCACGGCCCAATATCACACAGTTGACCACAATCAGCGGGATATAGATGCCCAGACTCTTGTTGACATCGGGCAGATAAGCCTCGATAAACATCTGGAGAATGGTGACGAAGGTAGCGATGACCACTACGAAGACAGGTATGCGCACCTTGTCGGGGGTGATGTTCTTGATGCAGGAGATGACAAAGTTGGTACATATCAGCACTGCCATCGTGGCCAGACCCATCATCAGTCCATTGGTGGCACTTGTGGTGGTAGCCAGTGTGGGACACATGCCCAAGAGCAATACGAATGTGGCATTCTCCTTGATGATGCCGTTTTTGATTATATTGAGTAGATTCATCGTTGTCTATCCTTTCTTTATTTTGGTTGCGCCGGTGTGGGCGTCGGCAGACTGCTGCATATAGGCGGCATACGCCTGGTTTACGGCTTTCAGGAAGGCTCTCGAGGTGATGGTCGAGGCGGTGATGGCGTCTACCTCACCTCCATCCTTGCTCACGGCGAGTGGCTTCACGGCCTTCTTGCCGATGATGTTTCCCTTGCCGTCTTTCTGAAACCACGTGGCAGCCTTGGCGCCAAGTCCTGGCGTCTCAGCGTGCTGCAATACGGTATAACCGGTGATGGTGCCATCATCGGCAAAGCCCACCAGCACACGCAAGTCACCGCCAAATCCCATCGTCTGGCTCTCCACGGCAGCACCGCCGCCAGCCACACGATGCACTATCAGTTCCGTCGGTTTGCCGTTGACCGTCATACATACGGTGTCTGTCTTGCTCACCGTCACGTCACTGCTTCCCATCACGGTGCATATGCCCTCAGCCAGAGCCAGAGTCTTCTGCGCAGCCTTCGGACCCTCTGTGATGTGGTTGACCACTGCCAGCAGGCATCCTGTCACCAGTGCCACTCCCACCAGCGCCACTATCATGTTGGTGAGTGTCGATTCCATCTTCTTCATCGGCTTACCTCCCCAAATCGTTTAGGTTTGACATAGAAGTTGATGAGGGGCGTAAAGGCATTCATGATGAGTATGGCAAACGACATACCCTCGGGATAGCTGCCCCAGTTGCGTATCACCACGGTGAGCACACCTATGCCCACGGCATAGATGACCTGCCCGCGATGGGTCATGGGCGAGGTGACATAGTCGGTAGCCATAAAGATGGCACCCAGCATCAGTCCGCCACTCAGCACCACTGCCAAAGGATGGGCGTAGACCGGATTGGCCACATGCAACGCCCCGCTCAGCACGAAGACGGTGGCCAGAATGGTAACGGGGATATGCCAGGTGATGACGCGGCGCCAGAGCATCCATATCAGTCCGGCTATCAGCGCCAAGGCACACACCTCGCCGATGGTGCCTGCTCCATAGCCATTGGCCACATTGCCCAGCAACATGTCGACCGTGTCGGGCAAGCCCTGCAACACGCTTACGTCGCCAGTCTTGATGGCGGTCTTCATCAGGCTCAGCGGAGTGGCTCCAGTCACTGCATCGGTATACGCCATCTGCTGTCCTGCCACTGGCCATGACGTCATGGCTGCCGGAAAGCTGACCAGGAGGAAACAGCGACCCACGATGGCAGGATTGAAGGGGTTGCAACCCAGTCCACCAAAGGTCATCTTGCCGATGCCAATGGCTACCAGTGCGCCCACGATAATCATCCAGATGGGGAAGTTGCTGGGCAGGTTCATGCCCAGCAGCAGACCCGTGATGCAGGCCGACCCGTCGAGCAGCGTGGTGGGGCGGCGCAGCATATAGCGTGTTATCGCCCACTCAAAGAAGACACAGGCCGCCACGCTTACCGAACAGACTACCACCGAGCCCAGCCCGAAGTAATAGAACGACACCAGCAGGGCCGGCACCAGCGCTAACAGCACATTATACATATTGCGCTCTACGCTGTCGCCGCCGTGGGCGTGGGGCGAAAGGGATATTATCAATTTACTCATTATCTTATTTCTTCTGATTACGTGATTTGATATTGGCCATCACCCTACCCTTGCCGATTACGATGTTGTCGAGGATAGGCCGGTGTGACGGACAGGTAAACTGGCAGCTGCCGCAGGCTATGCACGATACTATCTGCTCCTGCTCGGCACGGTCGTACATATCGTTGGCAGAGAGCGTAGCGAGCAGATAGGGCTCGAGACCCATAGGGCATACCTCGACACACTTGCCGCAACGGATGCAGGGCTGCACCTTGCCGCGATGGGCGTCGCTGCCACTGAGCACGGTCACGGCATTGGTACCCTTGCATACGGGCACATCGAGCGAGGCTACAGCCTTACCCATCATGGGTCCGCCGGCCAGCACCTTGTTGTCGCCCTCGGGCAGACCGCCGCAGAGGTCCACCAGTTGGGCAAAGGGGGTGCCCATGCGCACCAGATAGTTGGCCGACTTGCCCATAGCCAGACCCGACACCGTGGTATAGCGTTCGAAGAGAGGCTTGTGCTTCATCACCGCCTGATAGACGGCATAAGCCGTGGCCACGTTCTGCACGATGGCACCCACACTGACGGGGATGGCAGGCGGCGCCGGAACTTGTCTGTCGATGACGGCATCGACCAGCTGCTTCTCGCCACCCTGCGGGTACTTCATCTTCAGCGGCACAATCTTTATATCTTGCCTGTTGGCAGTCTTCTCTTGCAAGAGACGGATGGCGTCGGGCTTGTTTTCCTCGATACCTATATAGCCACGCTCTACGTGGGCAGCGCGCATCAGCAGGTCGAGACCCACCAGTATCTCGTCGGCATGCTCCAGCATGAGCCGATAGTCCGACGTGATGTAGGGTTCACACTCCACGCCGTTGAGTATCACGCACTCTGCCTTAGCAGTAGGCGGCGGACAGAGCTTGACATGACAGGGGAAACCGGCACCACCCATACCCGTAATACCGCCCCACTTCACGCGGGCCACTATCTCTTCGGCTGTGAGTTCGGGGTGTTTGTCCAGGGTTTCGAGCGCCGCACTGCGGTCTATCGTTTCTTCCCACTCGTCGCCCTCTACCTTGATGATGATGGCGGGATGGCGGTAGCCCGTGGCGTCGACGACGCTGTCTATGCGGGTCACCGTACCCGATACCGATGAATAGATGGGCGCCGACACAAATCCGCCGGCTTCGGCGATGAGCGTACCCACCTTCACCTTGTCGCCCTTGGCTACCACAGCCTTGGCGGGTGCGCCGATATGCTGTGAGAGGGGGAATACGGCCTCTGTGGGCAGCGGCGCCTGGACGGTGGCCACGTCGGCAGTGATTTTGTGCTCAGCCGGGTGCACGCCACCTATCTTGAATGTATGCAGTTTCATGCTTCTGCCTCCTTCTTCTTTATGGGGAAATTGACTTTGACGATGGCACCGGTAGGACACTCAGCCACACACTTGGTACACATACGGCATTTGTTGTAGTCGATATACGACAGATTGTTCTCTACAGTGATGGCGCCAAAGGGGCAGACCTTCTCGCACTTGCCACAGCCGATGCAGGCAGCCTGACACGACTTGCGGGCTATGGGTCCGCGGTCTTGGTTGACACAGCCCACATAGACGCGACGACCCTTGGGGCCCTTCTTGCGCAGTTCGATGACATGGCGAGGACAGGCTTTGGCACAACTGCCACAGCCGGTACACATCTGTTCGTCGACTTCGGGCAGTCCGGTAGCTGGATTGATGACGATGCCGCCAAACTGGCAGGCATCGGCACAGTCGCCACAGCCCAGACAGCCATAGCCACAACCGCTCTCGCCTGCTCCGGCAGCATTGACAGCCGCACAGGTGTGCAGACCTTCATAGACAGCCACCTTGCCACGCTTGTCGCAACTGCCGTTGCAGCGCACCACCGCCACCATAGGTTCGGCAGCCTGGGCAGCCATGCCCAACACATCGGCAATCTTGCCCATAGCCTCGTCGCCACCTACCGGACAGCGCAGTCCGTCCAGACTTCCCTTGTCGGCGCCTTTGACCAGTGCTTCTGCCAAGGCTGCACATCCGGCAAAGCCACAACCGCCACAGTTGGCACCAGGCAGACACTCCTGCACGTCCTTGACGCGAGGGTCTTCCTTGACGGCAAACCTGCGCGACACGATGTACAGCACCACTGCTGCCAGCAAAGCCACACCGCCGAGGGTCAGCACCGCCACTACAATATAGTTCATTTCATTCATAGTCTCTCAATAATGCTTATTTGGATACGTCTGCCCACAAGATTACGGCAGAGGTATAGTAATATATAATAAGGTATAAGAACCAGCAGACTGTACAGCGCCGCCGCCATTTCGCTGGTTCCGGCCATGGCTCTACAGACGCCAAATACCGCCATCATCAAGAGCAGCGGCATTGCAAATCCCAATGCCAGAGCCACCTTGACCGATGACGAAGAGGTGACAACTCTCACCCTGTCGCCCACGCTGCAGGCTACCGATCTGTCTACGGGCACGCAGATGAGCGTCTCCCTGCACTCCGATGCGTTGCAGTGCCCCGACAGACCGCATCCGGCACAAGCCGACGACCGTACTACCCGTACGCTGACGCTTGTCGGGGTTATCTGTTCTACGATGCCTTCCTTACTGACGGCATTGACAGACTTAGGGGATGAACTTGCTGATGTTGTCAAACCAATCCTAAACACAAAGGCAATGGCGACATTGCCCATATATTAATAATGTGTGCAAAATTAACTATTTTTTCTGACTTAGCCACACACTTTGGCCATTAAATGAGCGTTAAACTTTGATTAAACGATGACCTTCCCACGCCTGTTCATTCCATTTTTGCATACAATGATAAAAAACTTAGGTTTTTTCTTTGTGTTTTATCCCACATCCATTATCTTTGCATATAGATAAACACCATGGAGCCGGCCTGCCGGTACCCTGGAAAACTAATAATACAAAGCCTACGGCATGAAAGCGACAGAACAAACGGTGCAACAGATAGAGCGCGCCATCCGAAAAACAGCACAGAAGTTTCCCACTGACAGCGAGAACTCGGTGATTACAGACATACACATCAAGGTATCGCCTGAGAGCGGCGAGATGGTCTCGTTCGACGACGATGACATGGAGCTCAACCGCTGCGTGGTAGAACAGTGGATAGACTGCAACGACGACGATTTCTACACCCATGTCACCACCCTGCTCACCAACACACTGAAGCGCATGAGCGACACCATCGACCAGATGGGCATCATGAAGCCTTTCAGTTTCGTGCTGGAAGACGACGACCGCAACACCGTAGCCGACCTGTATCTCGCCGACGACGATACCGTTATCATTGGCGACGACCTGATGAAGGACCTCGACTCAGACCTCGACTCCTTCTTCGACAATCTGATGAAGGAATAGACCGGAGCATTATCCACCCTCAAGATACCAGCCCCCACAGTGCCAGTCATGGCGTTGTGGGGGCTGACGGTTGCTGACCGCCCATTGGAGGCTGAAGGGAAAACCGCCTTGATGCGGTTTATCTGCGTTGCAGGGCGCGAAATGGCAAATGCGGGGCGCGAAACGAGTATGGCAAAGCACGATTTCAGCATTTCAGGGTTTGAAACCATCGCCAACGCGGTCGCCGCAGAGAATTGCCGGCACGGTGTACACTTTATGCCGTGTGCCAGGGCGACGGGGAGAGACTGGCGGCGAGTCTGGCTGACTGCAGAAGACCAAGCGCTGACTGCGGAAGACCAAACGCTGACTGCGGAAAACCAAGCGCTGTTCGCCGCCAGCGTGCAGCCCAATGCGGCAGCCACGACATCGGGCACAAAGATTATGGCGTTTTGTTGTCCGTTCTCATAAATTATTTATAATTTCGCCTTTCAATTGACAATAGCACATAGAGATGAAGAAAACCATAAGATATATAGGTGGCATCGTGACGGCGGCAGCACTTGCAGCGGCAGCGGCATGGTGGCTGAGCCTGCCCGCCCCCGAAGACCAGCACCGCTGCATGGCGATGATAGAGCAGCAACGCTGCGCACAGCTGTCTGTAGGCACGCTGTCTATGCCACTCATCAGCAACATCGACGACCGCGACACCACGCGACCCTACCGCAACTTTGACACATGGACTCCCGCCTATACCGATACCATCTACACCCCCGCGGTGTGGGTAAACCGTTGGGCGTTGCTTCCCTCCTGTCACGGCAGTCTTGCCACTCCCATTGCCCACCCCATCTATGGCGGCGACAGCACAGCCACAGCCCTTCACCTGCGCCGCGAGCTGGCGCTCTACGAAGATATGCTCCACTACTATCGAGGCGACAAAGAGGACGGCTATACCCTGAAGAGAAACATCGACGAGCAGCGCCGCGAGACAGCCAATCTGAAATACTATCTGCGGGTACACGGCGTGCAGGACGAAGGCTATCACGACATTACACGCTATTACCGCCGCCAGGACCGACAACTGCAAAGACTGCTGTCGCTGCAGCGCGACACTAAGCGCCAGACGGCCATCATCACTCAGCGCATATCCATCCTCCGCAAAGCACTCGCCAACCTCTCGGGCGCCAAGTTTACCACCCAGGCCCGATACGAAGCCATTGTGAAAGAGGGAAAACAACGGCAGCGCTACCCACTGCACGCTGTGGCAGAGCGCAGCAGGCAAGGCTATCTGCTGCTGCAACGTACAGACAGCATTACCCCCGACAGCGCAAGGGCCGTGAGCATGGTGGCATGGCCGAGGATGCTGGACGAAGAGGCACTGGTCACCACCTATCGCGACCTTTACGCCCGCCACGTCATACGCGACAACAGGCTCAACATCAGCCGCAGACTGGGTATAGCTCCCATCGGTCCCCTACCTGCCGGCTATACCGGCTACTGGCTCAGCCGTCAGGACAATGGCTCGGTCACTGCCGGATATAGGGTCAAGGGTCGCCGCCAGGGCGAGGGCCTCATCTTCTGCCCCGACAGTGTGGAGCTATGGGGACGCTTCAATGCCGACACCCTCTGCTACGGCATCAGCCGCCACCGCACCGACTGGTACAGAGGCGACATGGACCGCCGTGGGCGCCCCCACGGTCACGGCACTCTCTGCTATGACGGCTGTCGCACATACTGCGGCAGCTGGAAAGCCGGACACAGAGAAGGTTTCGGCTATCAGACGGGGCTCAACACGGCACTGCAAGCAGGTGAATGGGAATCCGGAAACTATCGCGGCGAGCGCCTCACCTATACCTCCGACCGCATCTATGGCATAGACATCTCGCGATTTCAACACGAGAAAGGCAAGAAGAAATTCGGCATCGACTGGCAGCGACTGCGCATCAGCCATCTCGGCACCTCGAGCCGCAAGCGCATCAACGGGCATGTGGGCTACCCCATCTCCTTCATGTACATCAAAGCCACTGAGGGCATCTCCATACGCAACCGCTACTACGCAGCCGACTATCGCCAGGCACGAAGCCACAATATACACGTGGGCAGTTACCACTTCTTCTCGACCACCACTCCGGGAGCAGCACAGGCACGCCACTTCCTGCGCCACGCCCGTCTGTCAAAGGGCGACCTGCCTCCGGTACTCGACATAGAACCCTCGACGGAACAAATCAAACGCATGGGCGGCCCCGAAGCCCTTTGGCGCGAGGTGAGAGCATGGCTCAGGGTGGTAAGACAGCGCTCGGGCGTGGCACCGGTGCTCTACATCAGCCAGATGTTTGTCAACACCTATCTGCCTTACGCCCCCGACGTGCGCAGCAACCATCCGGTGTGGATAGCACGCTATGGCGAATACAAGCCCGATGTGCGTCTGGCCTACTGGCAGCTTTGTGCCGACGGCCGCGTCAATGGCATCAGGGGCGAGGTAGACATCAATGTGTTCAACGGCTATAAAGACGAGTTCAGACTCTTTCTGGAGCAAAACTGCATACGCTGAAAAAAAATCGGCAGCGGTGCAACTTTTCCTGCCGATGGTTCGTCCAATAGTCAGAAACCAATAAAACAATGACAAATATGAAAAGAATTATCATTATGGCACTGGTGGCGCTGATGACTTGCACCGCCATGCAGGCAGCAGAAAAGCACGTTGACGCAACTGAAGGCAACACCGTATCGCAGCGCAGAGTACCTAACTTCACAAGAATAGAATCTGTAGGAAGTATAGACATCGTATACACCCAGGGCAACAGACCGAGCGTCAAGGTCGTGGGAAAAGCCAAAGAGGTAGACCGCGTCACGACCTACGTGAGGGGCAACATACTCAGAGTAGGCTACAACAGCGGATCGCGTATGTTCAGCTTCGACTCAGGAGATGATGTCAAGGTATATGTGACCTCGCCCGACCTGGTAGGCGTAACGCTTAGGGGCAGCGGCGACTTCGAGTCCAAGGGCAAGATAGACAGCGACAACCTGACGGTAGAAATCGTAGGCTCGGGCGATGCCGACATGAAATACGTAATATGCGACAACTTTACCGTCAATCTGCGCGGTTCGGGCGATGTGGAAGTCGACTATCTGCGCTGTGCCACATCGAACATCTGGCTGCGCGGCTCGGGCGACATCGAAATCAAGCAGGACAGGGTCAAGAATACCAACATCCGGCTCTATGGTTCGGGCAGCATCGAGGTCAAGGCGCAACGCTGCGGAGGAATCAACGCCTATACATACGGTTCGGGCGACATCACGCTGAAAGGTTCGGCACACCAACTCAACAGGAGAGTCTACGGTTCGGGCAGCATCGATGCATCACAACTGATGGAAACGCGATAAGAATGTATCATCATAACCCAAAAGACCATCTTCCCCACTGCGGAGAAGATGGTCTTTTGGTTTGGGTGGGTCAGCGCCTTATCCACGACATGTAGCGGTCGGTCCAACGGCGACCTCGGGCTGTATGGGCAAGCACCCACTCGGTAAGAGCCACACCCACAAGCGCCGTGACGATGCCCAGCAAGACATCGATGATGTAATGGTGGCAGGTGTAGACAGCCGTAAACCAGATGCCGATGCAGATAAAGCCGAAGAGCGCGACAAGCCAACGACGGCTACGCCCCAGGACGGCATAGACAGTGGCTACCAGCATGTAGGCGGCATGCAGCGAAGGCACTGCGGCAAAGACATTGGCATTCTGGCCATACAGGGCATGGAAGACGGGCAGCCCGGTGAGGGCATCAAAGCGCGCGAGACCCGCCATATTGCCCGGCGTATGCAGAACGGGGGTAAATCCATAATCAAGAGCATACCATGGCGGGGCGGCGGGATGGATGTAATAGCCGCAAAAGCCTATCAGATTGACCACAAGGAAGGCAATGGAGAAGCGGAGATAGACCGAATATCTGCCACGGAAATAGAGACACAGCGCAAAGGCCAAGGGCACAGGCACCCAGCACAGATAGAAGAGTCCGACCATGACATCGGTCACGACATGATGGTGCTGGGCAAACCAGGCGCCAGGGATAACCGTCTCGCCGGAGGACAGGGCAATGCCAAACCATCTGAGCTCGGTATCATAGAGCTGGCGCACGTCGATGTCGTTGACCATATAGTTGGGATAGAGGCGCATGGCATCGTAGGAGCAGGCGAAGATGACCCAAGGCATCAGCGCCAGCGCCACACGGCGGGTGGGTCTGAGGGCAACGAGCGCCACATAGACCACAAGGATATAGATGCTAAACATAGGGGGACTACTGCTTCTTGCCGGCGTTCAACACTTTGTGGCAATGGGCTATGCGCCAGCAGGCAGTAAGATTGGCAAGGACGGCGATGACCAGTATACCGCCAGCCAGCCACCACAGATTGCCGGTCGCTCCGCTCGCGATAGCCGCCAAGGCGGTGATGACCACACGCTCGGGACGCTGGAGGAGTCCTACCTTGCACTCGATGCCCAGCCCCTCGGCTCGGGCTCGCACATAACTGACCATCACCGAACCCAGGATGGCTGCATAGGTGGCGATGCCCATCCAGAACCAGTCGCAGTAAAGGAATACGACCGAGACGCCGAAGAGCGAAACCATCTCGCTATAGCGGTCGAGGGTAGAGTCCCACAGGGCGCCGAAGACCGAAGACTTGCCGCTGACGCGGGCCAACCGCCCGTCCATCATGTCGAAGAGTCCGGCAAAGAGTATGGTGGCACCACCCCATCCTACCATCTCCATGGCCTGGGCCATATCGCCGCTGCGGACCATGAGGGCTGCGACAACAAAGAGTGAGGTGGCAGCAAGATTGCCCACAAATCCTATGGTGGTCACCATATTGGGGGTAATGCCCACCTTGACCATAGCCTGGATTATGGGATTGATGATGACGTAGATTACGCGTTGAAGAAAATCTCTGTAATTCATATTTCTATTGATTATTATCCATATTGTCATGACGACACGCGAAGACATAGCAACGCTGCATCTGATAGTTCCACAAGACTGCCACCAAGCAGGCCACAACCACCTTGGACACGATGAAATTGCAACCGGCGAGCTCGGTGACGAGATAGGTAAGCCCCGTATTGAGCCCTATGCTGCCCGCCCATACCACTATATAGCGCAGAGCAAGCCTCATCTTGCCCAGACGCTGTGCGGAAAAGACCCATCGGTAGTTGACCATGCAGTTGACCACACCTCCCGTGACGGCTCCGATGAAGGTGGCACAGACATACCATAGCCCCAGGAGCTCAGCAAGTATCAGCGTGACGGCGAAGTCGGCTGCCGAAGCCACAACCGCCGAAGCCTCTGCCTTACAGAAAGTCACGAGCTGTATCTTCATATCATCCATATCACCAGTAACAGGACGAGAAGAGAATAGATGCCAGCCAGAATATCGTCGGCCATAACCCAGAAAGCGCCACGGCGACGGTCAAGGGCACGGATGCCCAATGGTTTGACGATATCAAAAAACCGGAAAAGGACAAACGCCAGCGCCGCATAGAGCCAGTGGCCCGCGGGGCACACGATGAGCGGAATCCAGACTCCAACCATCTCGTCGACAACCACACGGGAGGGGTCGTCGCCCCAGAACGGCTGCAACTTGTGGGTAGCCCATGTGCCCAAGCCGGTGAAGACCACAGCGGCAGCAAGCGTGACCCACGCCAGAGAGACAGCGTCGAGCCAGAACGATGCCCCCATCCACAGCAAGGTGGCAAAGAGGGCTCCCATGGTGCCAGGGCCCCACGGCCAGAAGCCACAGCCAAAGCCCGTGGCTATCAAGGTAGGAACAAAGGGTATATGTCTAATCATGAGTGCAAAAGTACTGATTATAAAAATAATGTAAAAGCTATTTAACGAAAAAAACATAAAAAGACAAAAAAGTTTTCTCGCATCCCAACAATATGCTTACCTTTGTATTTCGAACAACGTAAAAGAAATGGATGACAACAACATACTCTTAATTCGCAGGACTACCCTCGTGCTATTGCTGGTGATGCTAAAACTCACCATGATGGCACAGGCGATGCTCACGGGGCGGATAGTGGACGCTGACGATGGCGGCCCGATACCCTACGCCAGTGCCTCATACAAGGGACAGCACAAGGCGGTGTCGAGCGACGCCGATGGCAAGTTCAGCATCGAACGCCACGAGGGCTGGACACTGACATTCAGTTCGGTAGGCTACACTCCTGTCTCCATCACCGTCAACGCCGCCACCAAGGAGTTGACCATCAAGCTGAAATCGGAGTCGCGCAAGATAGACGAGATAGTGGTCAAGGCACGCAGAGGCAAATACCGCCGCAAGGACAACCCTGCCGTGGAGCTCATGCGTCGTGTCATCGCAGCCAAGAAGCGCACCCATCTCGATAACCACCCCTACTACCAGTTCAACAAATACCAGAAGATAACCTTCGGTCTCAACGACATCAGCGACAGCGACCTGGAGCAGGGGCTCTTCAAACGCTCGCCGTGGCTGGTGGACTTTGTGGAGACCAGTCCCTATAACCACAAGCGCATCCTGCCCATCTCGGTCGACGAGACGGTGACGCAGCATGTGTATCGCAAAGACCCCAAGTCGGCAAAGACCATCATCAAGGGCCAACGTAGTGATGGCATCAACAACGTATTGCAGACGGGCGAAATACTTAATACTATGCTCAAAGATGTGTTTACCGACATAGACCTCTATGACAACCACATCCGTCTGCTGCAACACCCCTTCACCTCGCCTATCGGTGAGACAGCCATCTCCTTCTACCGCTATTATATAGAGGACACGGTGTATGTGGACCGCGACCTGTGCTATCACCTGCAATTCATCCCCAACAACCAGCAGGACTTCGGCTTCAGGGGCGACCTGTATATCCTCGCCGACTCGACACTGCATGTCAAGAAGTGTAACATGACTATCCCCAAGAAGAGTGACGTCAACTTCATCGACGACATCAAGATAATACAGGAATATACCCGTCTGCCCAATGGAGACTGGGCGCTGACGACCGATGACATGGTGGCAGAGCTGAGCATCATAGCCAAGGCAGCCAAAGTGGTATGCATACGCACGACGAGGCTGAGTGACTATGCTTTCGACGAACTGCCCAACAAGATATTCAAGGGCCGTGCCAACACGCGGCATGAAGCCGACGCCATGATTAGGGACGACGCTTTCTGGAACCAGTACCGTGCTGTGGAACTGACCAAATGTGAGTCGTCGATGGATGCATTTATCCACCGTATGGAGCAATCGCGCAACTATAAGTGGGTATTGTTTACCTTGAAAGCCTTCATGGAGAACTACATCGAGACCGACAGCAAGAAGAACAGCAAGTTTGATTTCGGCCCAGTCAATACCATTGTGTCGAGCAACTTCGTCGACGGCCTTCGTTTCCGTGTCAGCGGCCGCACGACAGCCAAGCTCAATCCACACCTGTTCTGGAAAGGATACTACGCCTATGGCTCGCGCTCGAACAGGCATTACTATTCTTCGGAACTTCCCTACTCGCTCAACAGCAAGAAGAATGTTCCGTTTGAATTTCCCCAGCGTAACATCATCTTTGAAACTACGCGCGACGTGATGTCTCCCGCCGACAAATACCTCCTGCACAACAAGGACAACATGTTCATGGCGTTTCGTGTACAGAAGGTGGAGCAGATGTACTTCTACAACCGTCAGCGTCTGGCTTTCGACTACGAGACCGACTGGGGTCTGAAGATGAGCGCGCAGATAAAGGCGGAGAGCAACAGCCCTACGGGCAATCTTAGCTTTATCAATAATGTCGACGGTAGCAATGTATCGCAAATCCGCACCACTGAGGTGAAAGCCGGACTGAAATACTGCCCCGGCCAGACATACATCAACACCAAGCAACAGCGTCTGCCGGTCAACTTCGACGCTCCCGAATTCGGCATCAGTCATACCGCAGGTTTCAAACACATGCTGGGTGGCCAATACAAGCTCAACCTTACCGAAGCCAGTATCTACAAACGGTTCTGGATGGGCAGCTGGGGATATATAGACAACCGCCTCAACGTGGGGGCACAATGGAGCAAGGTGCCATTCCCACTGCTGATTATGCCACCGGTCAATGTATCGTACTTTGAGCATGAGAACACGTTCTCGATGATGCGCAATATGGAGTTTCTCAATGACCGCTACGCCTACTGGTCTATCAGTTGGGACCTCAACGGTAAGGTGCTCAACCGTATTCCGCTCATCCGCCATCTCAAGTGGCGCGAGTACATCAGCTTCAAGGGCATGTTTGGCAAACTCACTGACAAAAACAACCCTATGGTTAACTCGGCCGATCCTCTGCTGTTCAGATTTCCTGCTGAAAGCCACGTCATGGACAGCCACACGCCCTATATGGAAGTAGTGGCTGGCGTACACAATATCTTCAAGTTCTTCGGTGTCGACTACGTAAGAAGAATCAATTACAACAACAATCCCGACGTCAAGAAGAATGGTATAAGATTCAGTTTCTCCATGTCGTTCTAAACACAAAGACCATCATGCAGATATTGATAGCAGACAGACAGGGCATCACAAGGGCAGGACTCATGTTTCTCTGTCATGAAGCGGGATATGAATACCGCTACACCGATGACAAGACCGAACTGATAGAGGCTCTGCGTGCAGACGGTGACGCCATCGTGATACTCGACTACACCCTGTTTGACATCGGCGACGCTGCCGAACTGCATATTCTCAACCAGCGCTTCCCGCAGGCGTCGTGGGTACTGTTCAGCGAAGACCTGAGCGTGGACTTTGTCTGCATGACTGCCGCCGGAAACAACCGCTTCAGCGTGCTGCTCAAGGAGTCGCCCCTGGAAGAAATCCGAGAAGGACTGGCAGAGGTGGCAAAAGGTAGGAGGTATATATGCAGGAGAATGACAGAGATGCTGCTCACACCGACGCAGACCCCACAGGAGGAAAACAGGCTCACGCCCACAGAGACAGAGATACTGCGCGACATCGCCTTGGGGCTCACCACACGCGAAATAGCCGAGAAGCGCTACTCCAGCTTCCACACCGTCAACACCCACCGCAAGAACATATTCCGCAAGATAGGCGTCAACAATGTCCACGAAGCCACGCGCTATGCGCTGAGAGCCGGACTGGTGGACAGCGCTGAATACTATATATAAAACACAAAAGGACAAGCTCTCGGGGCTTGTCCTTTTGCTTTTGTCATTTGCCGACAGTGATGCGCACATGCTCGAAACCCATAGCATGAAGCAGTTTGTCCATCTGGGCTTCGGCTTGTTGGCTGGCTTTGTTCAGGTTATCCCTGTTGACAACGCGCTGACGCATGATACGACTGGCTTTGAGGTAGAGGCGCTTGCGGTCGGCAGCTGTCCAGGTGCCGGTCTCATAGAAGGTCTGGGTGCGGGCCTCATCGATAAACTCATTGCTCAACAGGCGGACGGGAGGCAGGTCGGCACAGACTGTATCGCCCTCAAGCCTAATCCATCCCTTACGGGCCTGACGCAAATCGATACCCATACGGAGGGTACCATAATAGATGCGTATCAGTTCGGAATCGCCAAAGAATCCATGTGAGACCGTATCGACAATCTCTTCATCGCTGACGGCGAGGAACTCCCATTCGCCGATGCTCTCAATAGACTTTATCTGCGTAGGCGTGAGCGTCACCCGCTCCACGCGCTCTGTGGCGACCACATTGCTTTCGCCTGGACCATAGACCATCCAAAGCAACATCAGCACGATGGCCCCCACCACAAAGAAGGCTATCCACGCATTGACGGGAATGGCGCCGAGGATGCGGCGCGCCAATGATTTCTTCTTATTGTCTTGCTTTACCATGTTCGGAGGTTTGACGGGTAAGACGTTTGATAAGGTCGGCAGGACCGAAGTCTTGTCTGAACGTAATGGTGATATGGTCGCGCTGGAAGCCCATCTGCTCTACCATCGGTATGAGCAGGGCGGCAGCATTGGCGCGGGCAGACTCGATGATGCCCATTTGGGGTATGCTGCTGATAATAGACTGGCGGCCGCGACGCTCAATGGCGCTGAGCTCGGCGTCGGTGTAATGGGTGCGCAAGAGGGGCACGCGCTCCTTGGCATTGTCGTGGTCTATGCGGGTCGAGGTCATCACCACCTGAGGGTCGGGCAAGACTATCTCAATCCTATCTCCACTGCGGGTGATATTAGAGGCCGAGAAGTCGGCAAAGTCTATATAGCCCTTGATGGTGGCATCGATGGGAATAGCCACCGAGCGCTTGCCAGTGGGCAGAGTCACGCTGAAGGGACGGCCAAGCAACTTGCCACTCACCGCCTGTTCGTCGTCTTGGGTTATTATCTTGCGCACCTTATACTCAGTGGTATATAGGCGCGAACACTGCTGTATCTGCATCACCATCATGGGGATGGAGTCAATGGGCTCAGCAGCTTCAGCCACCGGCTGTGTAGCCCTGTTCTCGCAGCCCACAAGGGCAGTCGCGACACACAGGGCGAGAATATATCTTATGACTGTCATCATCTTAACTATCTATATCGATGCAAAGGTAGTGCATTCACGGGGGACGACCAAGAAAACCGACAAAAAAATGGAGAGCGTGCTCCCACCGTCAGTGGGCAACACGCTCTCCATATCTATTATTATAGCGTATGTGGCTACTCCATAAACTTCTTGGCAGCACGCAACTGATGACGCAGGTTGCTCAACAGCTGCTGACTCTCTTGCAGCAGATTGAGATAGAGCATACCTACCTGCAGCTGGCCGTTGTCCTCAATACCCTGCAGACGGTCTATCTGGCGATGACGATACTGCGAGAGTTCGTCCTTGAGCTGGTCGGCAGCGGCAAGGGTATCACGATAGCGGTCGAAACGGCCTGTGGAAATCTGGGTCTCGGTGTCGCGCATCAGTTCGACGATTCTAATCTTAATCATCTGATACTCGGTGCAGACATACATAGGAACAGGGGTGAAGTTGTTATCCACGTGTTCCTTGATTGGCTCGAGCATACGCTGCATGCAATAGATGAGCTGCTGGCTGGCATTGACACCGACGTGGAACCAGGTGTTGCGCTCCATAGCCATCTCGATGGGCACACGCTGCAGCGCCACGAGCTGCTGCTTGCGCACGTTGCGCAGTTCCTGCTTGGCGCGACGCAGATGGCGCATCACCTTGCGCAGGGGCGAAGGACGGTTGCTCTCAAATCCATCAATGAGCATCTCATAGTCATCGAGCAGTCTGGCGGTAATGGCGCTCTGGGTGTGGCGCACATACTTCTTGAGCAAATCCCAAACTATCTCGGGCTCCTGGGCACGCATCATCAGACGGAAGAGGTCTTTGCCGTCGGCGTCGCACTCGCCACGTTTCTTGCTTTTGCCAGAGAAGAAGAGGATATAGACCACCAGGGCGATGAAACCTATCTGCACAGCCAGGCCTCCATAGTACATTGCGGCGCAAACCACGGCGGCTGCGATGAAGGCGGCACCGGCTGTGATAAACCATCCACCGATGACCGACAGCACGCCGGTGATGCGGAACACGGCACTCTCGCGACTCCAGGCCCGGTCGGCAAGCGATGAACCCATAGCCACCATGAAGGTGACATAGGTGGTACTGAGCGGGAGGGCGTAGTTGGTACCGATGGTGATAAGCATTGACGCCAGCACCAGATTGACGGCTGCACGCACCACATCAAAGGCAGCTGCATCGTTGGACTTGACCGATACGGGGGCAAAACGGCGGTTTATCCACTGGTTGATTTTATTGACAACCGGGATGTGCTGAATCACAGCACCCACGCTGTCGCTCACACTCTGCACGGTGCGCACGATGGCGCGGGCGGCACGTGACGAGCCGAACATCTCGTCGCCCTCGTCCTGACGGGCCAGGTCTACCGAGGTCTGTATCACGCGCTTGGCCTTCTTCGAGGTAGCCATAGCCGTAATCATCACCAGACCGGCAATGAGCAGGAAGACCACGGGAGTCTTGGCAGGCTGCATGAGCGAGGTCATCATGTACTGGGTGGGGGCAACACCAGTAGAGAGACCATTGTTATAATAGTCGAGATAACTGTCGAGTCCAGCCAGAGGCACACCGATGAAGTTGACCAGGTCGTTGCCAGCAAATGCCATAGCCAGGGCAAAGGTACCCATGAGCACCACGATGCGGAAGACATTGACACGCAGCAGATGGAGCACGCCCATCAGCACCGTGGAGACTCCGCCGATGGTGAGCAGCAGCATGGGGATGTGCATGCCAATCCAGGTTCTCACGCTCTCAGAGATATAGGGCGAACCACCCATTCCCTTGAGGAAGATGAAGTAAGCCAGAGCGGTGAAGGCGATGCCGCCAAAGAGCGCCACAGCCACCAGGCCGCCACCGGTCTGACGGAAGGTGAACACCAGGCGAGCTATCCACTGCACAGCCACACCGAAGACGAAGGCTACAGCCACCGACACGAAGATGGCAAGGATAACGCTCAGCGCCTTGTCTGTATTGAGCAGATCATTGATTTGCAGACTGCCGTCGCCCATCATCTTGACAGCGGCGAGGATGGCAGCGGCTCCCAAGAGCTCGAATACCAGCGACACGGTGGTAGAGGTGGGCATGCCGAGCGAGTTGAACACGTCGAGCACGATCACATCGGTCACCATCACCGCCAGAAAAACCACCATCACCTCGCTCATGGCATAGTGGTTGGGCATCATGATGCCATGGCGTGCCACATCCATCATGCCCGACGACATCACGGCGCCTAATATGACACCGGCAGATGCCACAAAGAGAATGGTGCGAAAGGCGGCAACGCGCGCACCTACCGCAGACTGCAGAAAGTTGACTGCATCATTGCTTACGCCGACATAGAGGTCGAACAGCGCCAAGCAGAGCAGAAACACTACAATGAGAAAATAAATTGCACTCATATTTCTTGTTTTTGTTTTACTGCTGCAAAGGTAGGCAACAGTTATTACAATCGTGTTAAGGCACTATGACAATGGAGTGAAATGTAAAGAGACCGCGGCCAGGCTGTCTGCGAAGGCTAATCATGCCGATTGCGTGTGGCCCATGCTATATATAAATATGTTTTTTGGGTTATTGGCATACATTTTTGGCGCAAAGGGCTCATAATCCAGCTTTTTTGGCTACTTTTGCACCATAATAATCACAACCCGGACAATGGCTATTGTAATAGGTATAGATGTGGGCATAAGCACCACCAAGATAGTGGGAATTAACGACGAAGGCCAAGTGGTAGCGCCCAAGCGCATCAAGGCCACCGACCCGGTGGCTTCGCTCTACGGCGCCTTCGGCAAGTATCTCTATGACAACAAAATCAGTCTGAGCGACGTGGAACAGGTCATGATTACAGGCGTAGGCGCAGCTTACATCGACTCGCCCATCTATGGTCTGCCCACAGCCAAGGCCGACGAGTTTATCTCCGACGGACTGGGCGCCAGCTACGAGACCGACATCGACCGGATGATAGTGGTATCGATGGGCACCGGTACGTCGCTCGTGCAGTGTATCGGCGACGACATCCGCCATATCGGAGGTATCGGTGTGGGCGGAGGCACCCTGATGGGACTCTCGCGCATCATGCTCCAGACCGACGACATACACACCATCAACAAGCTGGCAAACGAGGGCGACCTGAAGAATATAGATGTGCAGATAGGCGACATCAGCCCCAACCCACTGCCCGGACTGCCCAAAGACGCGACCGCAAGCCTCTTCGGCAATGCCAAGAGCAACGCCACGCGGGAAGACATCGCGCTGGGCATCATCACTACCGTGCTGCAGACCATCGGTTCGACCACCATACTCTCGTCGCTTGGCAGCGGCATCAAGGAGTATGTGCTCATAGGCAACCTCACGCTGCTGCCTCAGTGCAAGACGGTGTTCCCCTCGATGGAGAAGCTGTTTGGCGTGCGGTTCATCATCCCCGAGTACAGCGAGTTCTGCACAGCCATCGGTGCCGCACTGGTCTACGTGAAGGGAAAGAAAGGCAAGGAGTAAACTTATAAACCAGATAATAACAATGAAGAAAAACTTTTTGATTGTCATGTGCCTCATGATGGCCCTCATGGCCTCGGCACAAGACCTGGTAGTGTGCAGCTACAACATCCGCAACGCCAACCGCGGTGATGCCAAGAACGGCAACGGCTGGGAGAAGCGCTCAGTGTATATGTGTCAGCAGATACAGTTTGAAGACCCAGGCGTATTCGGTTGCCAGGAAGTCAAGAAAGAGCAGATAGACGATATGCTGCGTCTCATGCCCGAGTATGCCTACGTAGGCGTAGGCCGCGAGGACGGCAAGGAGGGCGGCGAATATTCGCCCGTATTCTACAAGAAGGACCGCTACAAGCTGCTGGACAGCGGCACGTTCTGGCTGGCCGAAGACCCCACCAAGGCAGAGCTGGGATGGGACGCCGCCTGCAAGCGCGTGTGCTCATGGGGCCACTTCAAGGACCTCAAGACCAAGCATACCTTCTACTTCTTCAACACCCACATGGACCACATCGGTGTGACTGCACGCCGAGAGGGCGCCAAGCTCATCGTGAGCAAGATGCGCGAGCTGATGAAGAAGAACGACCCCGTTATCCTTACCGGCGACTTCAACGTAGACCAGCGCAGCGAGCCCTTCCAGGTATTCATCAACTCCGGATTCCTCAACGACTGCTACGAGGTGAGCAAGTATCGCTTTGCCACCAACGGCACATTCAACGACTTCAACCCGCTCAACTGCAGCAACAGCCGTATCGACCACATCTTTGTAAGCAAGAGCTTCAAGGTGGACCGCTACGCCATCCGCACCGACGGTTACTGGGACAATGTGGAGATGTATGAAGCCAAACCATCACCCAACGCTCCTATGGAGGTAAAACTCAAAGAGGGTGTACGCCGCAATCCTTCTGACCACTATCCCGTGGTAGTAAAGATGCGCTTCTAACATACACGCCATTTACAGGAAAGGCTCTATCCATCAGCATGGGTAGAGCCTTTTTTATGTCTCGTCGCAACGGAGGGCTATTCGTAATCGTCGATGACGCTGTTCATCATGTCCATCATGGGTTTGGCAGCCTCGAAATACTTGAGCAGCTGGTGGGGCCAGTCGGGAGCGTCGAAGAGACTGTCGGGCACACGCTTCCAGCAGCAGTAGTCCTTCATGCGCAGATAGTCGATGTAGGGATAGTCGCGCGGGAAACCCTTGGGCGCCGTCTTGAGCATGGCAATGCCAAAACCGCGTTCGCTCATCTCGTCATCGTTCATCACGCCCTCGCCGGGATAGCCGAAATAGCGCACGAAGGGACCCGCCTCGACAGCCTTGCGCCAGAGGTCGATGTTGCCCATAATCTCGTTGCGGCATGCGGTAAGGATAGGAGTGGGCAGCCAGTAGGAGCCGATGGCTATGAAACTGTGGCCCGGCTGCAGATGGATATAGTAACCGCCGCGGAGCGACTTGCGGCCCTTGGCACAAATCATGGCACCGAAGTGGCGCTTGTAGGGCGACTTGTCGGGACTGAAACGGGTATCGCGGTTGAAGCGGTAGATGCAGTCTTTGGCCGTGAGATGCGCCACCTCGGCGTCGATGGTAGCTATCTCGGCAATGGCACACGTGATATCGGCCTCAAAATCGGCTTTACATATATTGTATTCTTTCTTATGTTCGAGGAACCAAGGTCTATTGTTATTGCGAGCCACGGTATCGAGAAAGCCAAGTATGAGTTTAGTATTCATAATCCTTATTTTATAATTTTGAATCGTCAAATCTTTTTGGACAGAATGAATCGAAGGGACATTCGCCACAGAGCGGACGATTGCTCCGACAGATATAGCGCCCATGGAGCAGGAGCCAGTGGTGGGCGTCGGGGATGTCCTGGACGGGGATATAGCGCATGAGCTGCTGCTCGACCTTCAGAGGCGTATTGGCAGTCTGGGGAACGAGGCCCAGACGGTGGCTGACACGATAGACATGGGTATCGACAGCCATGGTGGGCTTGCCGAACCACACGGCCTGGATGACATTGGCGGTCTTGCGCCCTACGCCCGGCAACGTCATGAGCTGGGAGCGGTCGGAGGGAACATCGCCATGGAAGTCGCTGACCAGCTGGCGCGACATGGCTACCAGATGGTTGGCCTTGGCATTGGGATAGCTCACCGAACTGATGAGCTGCAGCACATCGTCGACCTCGGCCTGGGCCATGGCCTGCGCGGTGGGATAACGGGAGAAAAGGGCTGGGGTAACCTGGTTGATGCGCTTGTCGGTGCACTGGGCACTGAGGAGCGTGGCTACCAGCAACTGGAAAGCCGAACCAAACTGGAGCTCGGTGGTAACCTTGGGCATGGCTTCACGATAATAATCGAGCACACGCTGGTAACGCTGTTGACGGGTCATAACAAAATCTGTGTAGGATAAAGGGCAAAACTAACGGAGTATGAAAAACTCTTTCGCTCGTGAGCGGCGGTTTCTACATACTCCGTCGTGGATTGTGGAACGTGCCTTGCGGTGCGCCCACTAAGGTAAGTATCTAATTATTTCTTCTCTTCGGTGGCCTTCTTGGTAGCAGCTGTGGGCTTGTAGGCCTTGTTGAGACCGGCAACCACCTCGGCAGTAACGTCGTAAGCCTTGTCGGCGTAGAGCAGATTGTCGCCGGCCTTGCTCAGGATAAGGCTATACTTCTTGTCCTTGTTGTAGGCAGCGAGGAAGTGCTGAATAGAGTCGCGCAGAGCGGCATTGTACTTGTCGGTCTCTGCCTGGAACTCGTTGGAAAGACGACGATTGAGTGCGTCGAGGTCAGCGCTCTGCTTCTGCAGACCAGCCTGGATGCCCTCGGCCTGCTCACGGGTATAGGCATTCTGCTGAACCTTCTGCTGGAAGTTGGCAGCGGCTGCCTGCAACTGCTGCTGCTTGGCAGCAAGGGTATTCTGGATGTTCTGGCCCTTCTTCTGAAGAATGAGCGAATAGTCTTTGCAGAACTTATACTGCGACATAATCGAGTCTACCTCAACATAGGCAATCTTCAGGCTACCGGGAGCTACGGGCTGAGCCTGGGCTTCATCGTTAGCGGTACTCTTGTTGCATGAGGTCATAGCGAGCGACAGTGCTGCGACTGCCACCATGGTTTTCATCAGATTTTTTTTCATATCAGTTATAGTATTTATTGTCATCGTTAGCGGCGACGGCCTTCGCATCAGTATGCCCCACCCTTCTGGCGGGCTTCACGGTCCTGGTCCATCACGCAGTGTATACCGCGGTCTTTCATCGCCTTGCTGTCATGGATATGCTGGGAAGAAAACTCTCCGTGCTTGCGAAAAAGCAACTTCACACACAATAATGCCAGTGCAATAGCAATTATTAACACGCTTAATAGTAGAGTTTCTATCATTTTAATTAATTTTGCAGTATCACAATGACACCTTTCTGCTGACAAAGGTAGCGTTTTTAGATTAAAGGACAAAATAAATAATCATAAAAATGAGTAACGTAGAATTAAAACCTGCTCGCGTGTTTGAGCAGTTTGCTAAAATCAATCAGATTCCACGCCCCTCCAAGCGCGAGGAGAAGATGATTGAGTTTCTCAAGGAGTTTGGTAAAAGCCATGGTCTCGAGACTGTAGTCGACGAGACAGGCAACGTACTGATACGCAAGCCCGCCACCCCCGGCCACGAGAACCGCAAGACGGTAATCCTGCAGAGCCACATGGACATGGTTTGCGACAAGCTGGTGGATATCGAGTTCGACTTTGACAAGGATGCCATCCAGACTTATGTAGACGGAGAATGGCTGCGCGCCAAGGGTACCACACTGGGTGCCGACGACGGTATAGGTTGTGCCATCGAGCTGGCAGTGCTCGACAGCGACGACATCGAGCATGGCCCCATCGAGTGTGTGTTCACTCGCGACGAGGAAACCCAGCTCACAGGTGCCATAGGTATGAAGTCGGGCTTCATGAACGGCGACTACCTCATTAACCTCGACTCTGAGGACGAGGGCCAGTTCTTCGTAAGCTGTGCCGGCGGCCGTAGCACCATCGCCACATTCAGCGTAGAGCGCGAAGAGGTACCTGCCGGTTACTTCTTCATGGAAACTGCCGTGAAGGGCCTGGTAGGCGGACACTCGGGTGACGACATCAACAAGAAGCGCGCCAATGCCATCAAGCTGCTCACCCGCTTCATCTATGCCGAGATGCAGAAGACCGACGTGCGTCTGGTTTCTTTCAACAGCGGAAAGCTGCACAACGCCATCCCACGCGACGGCAAGGTGGTATTCGCCGTTCCCGCTGCCGACAAAGAGATGGTCAAGGCCGATTTCAATATATTCGTAGCCAAGGTAGAGGATGAGTTCCACGTTACAGACACCGCCATGGAGTTTGCCCTCACCAGCACCGACGCTGCAGCTGTCATCACCAAGGCTGTAGGCGACAACATCATCTTCGCGCTGCAGGCTGTAGACAACGGCGTCTTCGCCATGTGCCAGGACGAGGCTCTCGACTGGCTGGTAGAGACATCGAGCAACGTAGCCGCCGTGAAGACCACCGACAACGAGGTGGAGGTACTGTCATCGCAGCGCTCTTGCGTGATGAGCAACCTCGACAACATGTGCAACACCGTGGCTGCCGCTTACCGTCTGGCTGGTGCCAAGGTGATAACCACCGACGGCTACCCTGCATGGAAGATGAACCCACACAGCAAGCTGGTAGACATCACCGCAGAGACCTATCGCAAGCTCTTCGGCAAGGAGCCCAAGGTGCTGGGAATACACGCCGGTCTGGAGTGCGGCCTCTTCTCAGAGCGCTACCCCAACCTCGACATGGTAAGTTTCGGCCCCACACTGCGCTATGTACACACTCCCGATGAGCGTCTGCTCATCCCCACGGTACAGATGGTATGGGACCACCTGCTCGAGATACTCAAGAATATCCCCGAGTAAAGCATATATTATAATATAGGTACGGGAGGAATTGCCGGCATCCATGCCACCACAACAGCAATTCTGACAACCGGCCTGACGATGACAGCAGACCTCCGCAAAGTGAAGTCTGCTGTCTTTTTTATTGGTTACAGAAAAGCCCACACCGTTCGTGCTGAAGGTGTGGGCTTATATAGTAAAGTCAAACTATCTTGCTATTTCCGCTTTAATGCATCCGGCTTATTGCATCGAATAGACTACGTCCATCAGGCGCTTGCCCAGCGCGTCGGCAGCCTCCATAGTGGAAGCCTCGCTGTAGACGCGGATGATAGGCTCGGTGTTGCTCTTGCGGAGGTGCACCCAACGGTCGGGGAAGTCGAGTTTCACGCCGTCGATGTCGGTTACGGTCACATCGGCCTCCTTGCCATAGAGTTTCTTGACCTTGACCAGGATAGCGTCGACATCGGTCTCAGGGGTAAGGTCGATGCGGTTCTTGGCGATATAATAGGTGGGGAAGGTGGCGCGCAGCTGGCTGACGGTAAGTTTCTTCTGGGCCAGCGACGAGAGGAACAGGGCGATGCCAACGAGGGCGTCGCGACCGTAGTGGCTCTCGGGATAGATGACTCCGCCATTGCCCTCGCCGCCAATGACGGCACCCACTTCTTTCATCTTGGTGGTGACATTGACCTCGCCTACTGCCGAAGCATAATACTTGCATCCGTGGCGCTCGGTGACGTCGCGCAGGGCACGGGTAGAACTCAGATTGCTCACCGTGGCACCCTTGACATGGCCCAGGATATAGTCGGCCACGGTCACGAGGGTGTATTCCTCGCCATACATCTTGCCGTCTTCCTGAATGAAGGCCAGACGGTCTACATCGGGGTCGACCACGATACCCAGGTCGTAACCGCCCTTGGCAACCTCGCTCATGATGCCGCCGAGATTCTTCTCCAGAGGCTCGGGGTTGTGGGCGAAATCGCCGGTGGGCTCGCCATTGAGCATGGTATACTCTACGCCCAGAGCGTCGAGCAGACGGGGCAGGATGACGCCACCCACAGAGTTGACAGCGTCGACAGCCACACGGAAATGGGCATTGCGGATAGCCTCGCGGTCAACGAGCTCGAGAGCCAGCACACTGTCGATATGGCGCTGGTCGAAACTGTCGTCGCTGGTGTAATGGCCCAGATGGTCTACGTCGGCATAGTCGAAAGCCTCGGCCTCGGCTATGGCGAGCACCTCGGCACCGTCGGCAGCGGTAAGGAATTCGCCCTCGGCATTGAGGAGCTTCAGAGCGTTCCACTGGCGTGGGTTGTGGCTGGCGGTGATGATGATACCACCATCGGCGCCGCTCATGCGCACTGCCAGTTCGGTAGTGGGTGTGGTGGCCAGACCGATATCAATGACATCGAAGCCCATACCCATGAGGGTACCGCAAACGACGCGATTGACCATCGAGCCCGAGATGCGGGCATCACGGCCTACTACTATCTTGTTGGTCTTCTTGGTCTTGCCAATGAATGTGGCATAGGCTGTGGTAAACTTTACGATGTCCAGCGGGTTAAGAGTATCGCCGGTGTGACCGCCTATGGTGCCACGAATACCTGAAATGGATTTGATGAGTGTCATAATTACTTAAAAGTTATCTTCCGCGTTTATAAGTTATATCATACAGACAGGGATAGACGGTCTGCATCGCATAGCTCTGTCCCTGGGCAGCCGGTACGATGAGTCGTACCTTGGCTATCTCTTCGTTCTCGTTCTCCGGACGCCCAAGATTGATGTAGGTAAAGGGCACAAGCCATCCACCAGGTACAGAGGTGGTGCCATAGACCTGATACATGAGACACTTCTTGGTGTCGAACGATGCGGTGAAGGTGCCCGATGTGTTGGTTACTGACATCTTGTCGTAATAGTCGGAGTAATAGAGGATATTGTTGGTAAGCTGTATGGAGTCGGTGAGCAGGTTGCGCTCAGTGAAACGGCAGAGCACATAGGCGGTCTCGCCATCCTTGAGCTTCTCGCCACATCCTTGGCGCACAATCTGCATATAGACACCATTGCTCTCGAAGAGTACAAATTCGTTTTTAGACACGTCGGTCTTGTAGCCATTTGCCTTGAACTTGGCCTCGCTGATAACGTTTACTGCCGAGTCGGCAATATACTTGCCTATGGCTGCGCGCTCCTTGGCCTTGCGCTCGGCATAGGTCTCGGTATCGTTGCATGACCATAAGAAACTCAGTCCCAAAAACAATAAAATGATATACTGAATACGCTTCATCAGATTGTAATCTATTTGCTATTATTGATTATACATTTATAATATATACCGCCGCCACAATGACGAGGCATAGCCCAAAGCCATATAACACAAGCTCAAAGCTGCGCAAAGTTAAGCAAAAATAAAAGAAAAACGCCCTATTTCTTCATAATTTTCGTTCAGAGGCAACGATTTTCATTTTTTTTATCATATCGGGGGCGCCGAGCATGGTCAGCCGAGGAGTCAGAGCGATGCCCTTCAGAGTCGTGGCGGTGGCCATAATCAAAAGCAAACCGCCAGAGAGCGCTCGTGCGAGTCGCCCGCTGACGGTTGCTATCATTCATTATCCACTATGCAGAGCCAGTCGGCCTGCAGTCACTATCTAAGCATTGACGGCGCCGATAATCTCCTGTACCGAAGCACAGCCATGGCTGTCGAGCCAATCGTTGATGCCGGTCTTTACCTTGTAGGCGATGGCGGGGTCTATGAAGTTGGCTGTGCCTATCTCTATGGCTGTAGCTCCAGCCATAAGGAACTCGATGGCATCCTGGGCCGAAGAGATACCGCCAAGTCCGATGACAGGTATCTTGACGGCACGTGCCACCTGCCACACCATGCGCAGGGCAACAGGCTTGACGGCAGGACCGCTCAATCCGCCGGTGCCGATACTCAGCTTGGGGCAACGGCGCTCGGTGTCGATGGCCATACCCATGAGGGTATTGATGAGCGACACACTGTCGGCGCCTTCAGCCTCACAGGCACGGGCTATCTCGGCAATATCGGTCACATTGGGCGATAGCTTTACGATGAGCGTCTTATGATAACGCTCACGCACGGCCTTGACCACACTCGTGGCGCCGGCGCAAGTCACGCCGAAGGCCATTCCACCGTCCTTGACATTGGGGCAAGAGATATTGAGCTCGATGGCAGGTATCTTGTCGAGGGCGTCGATGCGGGCGGCACACTCGGCATAGTCTTCGGGCGTACTGCCGCTGACGTTGACAATCATCCGCGTGTCGATATCCTTAATCTGCGGATAGATGTGGGAGCAGAAATAATCGACACCCTTGTTCTGCAGACCCACACAGTTGAGCATACCCGAAGCGACTTCGGCCATACGGGGATAGTCGTTTCCCTCGCGTGGACGCAGGGTGGTTCCTTTGACGATAATGCCGCCAATCTCATGCAGAGGCACGAGGTCGGCAAACTCCAATCCATACCCGAAAGTGCCCGATGCGGTCATTACCGGGTTGGAGAGTTCCAGGTTATTTATCTTTACATTTAGACTTGCCATAACAGTTTCTTAATATTTAACACCGGACCATCTTTACATACACACAAATTGCCCTCAATAGTCTTCTCTACACAGCACAGACAAGCACCCAGACCACAGGCCATCATATTCTCCAACGACACCTCGCAGCTTACGTCGTGCTTGGTGGCATAGGCGGCTACTGCCTTCATCATCGGCTTGGGGCCACAGCAGGATATCTGGTCGAAATGCGTGGTCTGCAGCACCGAGTGATTGGTGACAAATCCGCGCTCACCATAGCTGCCGTCTTCGGTGGTGACATAGACATCTCCCAGCGCCTCGAAAAGCTCCAACTGGAGCAAGTCGGTCTTGGTGCGAGCGCCAAGAAGGAACGAGGGACGGCCGCCCATCTTCTTTATCTCGGCTCCGAAATAGAGCAGAGGGGCCACACCCACGCCGCCGCCAACCAGAAGCAGACGCTTGTCGGCAGTGTCGGGCATGGTGAAGCCATTGCCCAAAGGAAGGACACAGTTTAGGGTATCGCCGACATGGAGCTCGCCCATCTGGCGGGTACCGTCGCCAATACGGGCGACAAGGAGCCAAAGTTCGTTGGTCTCGGCATCAAAATTGTGAATGGATATAGGACGACGCAGAAAAGTATTGGGAGACTTTTCTACCTTCACCTCAACAAACTGACCAGGCGCCATAGGCGGCATGGCGTCCTGAGAAGTCAACTTGATGAGTACGTACTTCTCGTTGAGGTGGTCGATGGAACTTACGGTCAAGTCCAAGCAAGCCTTCTTCATAAATAGAGTTTTATAAGTAACACTGCAATTTGTTGATGACACGTGAAGACGCCGTCAGGCGTCTCACGCGCGTACATATAATTATATGCTGCAAAATTACTTATTATTTTGCGAATAATCACTTTTTGGGTACAAAAGTTTCCCAGGTCTGGTCATCGTAGAAGATGCGAATTTCGGTGATATTGCGTTGAGCTTTGTAAATATTTTTCATCACTACAGCAGTGGGCTGTTGACCCTGCTGTGGGGCACGATTGACAACCGATGGGGTGGGAGCCGTCTGAGGGGCGTCGCCGAAATCGATAACCTGTTCACCGCCATCGGGAGCGGAGTCATGACCCTGGACAATGTCGCCGGAATGGTCTCCATACATCGAACCGTTGCCAAACATCAACCAGTCGGTAGAGATGGCAGGAAACTTTTTCTTTATCGCGTCGACAATGTTAAGGGTAGGGTTGGTACGACCATTGAAGATGCTGCTGAGGGTGGCGGGAGACAACTCGAGGGTGTTGGCAAACTCCTGTTGGGTCAACCTCTGGGCTTCCATAATCTGCTTAATTCTGTCCTTCATTTTCTATTAATGGGTTTAAGAGAGCCAAAAATGGCCATTTTTATACGTTTTACAAAGTTAAAGCATTTTTTTAGAACAAACAACAAAAGCAAAAGATATTTTACGATTGTGATTATTAAATCAGAAATTAAGATTATTGAAATCTGATTTACCTTTGTTGATACCGGAATTAATATTCATAAATCTATATTAGCCACCATATTTAGATATATGTAATTCACTTGAACAAATACTGTCTTTAGATTGGTTCTCAGTATGATACATCTTAATATATGCATCTAAATCAGCGCTTAATGCGGTTTCGGTGCATAGTAAAGGCGCCTTTTGGCATAAAATGATTTAATATATCGCAAATAATCGTTGTTTTTCATAGGTTTTGCGCTGATTTTTGGCAGTGCATAAATATACGTTAGGTTTGTAGTTGTGAATGTTTTACATATTAATATTCATATCTAAATCACCCGTGACGTTCATTGTGATAAATATTATAATGTTCAAATGTAAATTCATTGACTTCCGCTGTTTAGTTTATGTTTTTAGATTTGCAAATCAATATGATAATAAAAGTTAAGACAACCTTTGCGACCACCATGATGACCGAAAAAATCAAATAAATCGCATATTTCGAGCCATTGTCCAGCTCGTTTGCAAATATGCGAGTATTTTTGAGGGTATTTTTGCCTAAATAGATAATTTTCAGCCATTTAAGGCTAAAAAACAGTGGTTTCAAAACTTGCGAAAAACGGCCCAGAAAAGTCCAAAAACCGCGTTTTCTGGGCGAAATAGTGGCAAAAACGGTCAAAAAATGCATCAAAAAGGGGGCCGAAGCCCCCTTTTTGATGCTATAATGATGGTATGAAAAAACGGAAATCAGTGCATAATGAAGAACAGAAGTTCTTTGGCCAAATCGGAAGCCGTAGCCGAAACATTGCCCAAACCTTTGCTCCTTGCATCGACACTTTTTATCATGTGGATAATCTGCATTACCTTCATCGCATTGTAATTGCGCATGCCAGAGATGTACTCTTTTGCCGCCCAGGGAGACTTCAATCCTAAGAAAGATGCCACCGAATTTTCATTGGTTCGCTCGGGAGCATAGAAGGCAATCATCAGATTTTGGAAATAATTGAAGAGCAGAGGCACGACTGCATACAGCGAACCAGCCTTGGGATTATTGTCAAAATAATTCATAATCTGGTTGGCCTTGAAAACATCCTTGGCGACCACCGCATTTTTCAATTCGAAGATGTTGAAATCTTTGCTGATGCCAATTTGTTCCTCCACTACTTCCGGAGTAATCTGCCGGTTGTCCTCGGGAAGAGAGATGAGTACCTTGTCTACCTCTGAGGTGAGACGTGCCAAATCGGAGCCCACATGGTCGGCTATCATCGCAGCCGCTTTGTGGTCGATGACCGCCTTCTGCATTTTGACATATCCTTCGACAAATGCCGGCAACTCGTAGTCGCGCTTCTTTTTGCTCTCAAAGACCACACCCTTGGCTTTGGCCTTGGCGACCACTCCCCTGTCGGCTTTGCCACCCTTGTAGCAAAGCACCAGGACGGTCGAAGGCACCGGGGCTGCAAGATACTTCTCCAGTCCGTCGCCACTCTTCATGCCCTGCGCTTCCTTGATGATGACCACGCGACGCGAAGCCATCAGCGGAAATTCGCGCGCCAAGTCGACCACCTGCGGAGCGGTGATATCCGAGCCGAACGCCACCACCTGATTGAAGTCTTTCTCTTCGGGCTGCAGCGCGTGTTCCTCGATATACGCCGAGATTTTGTCTATAAAATAGGGTTCATCCCCCATCAAGAGATAGACAGGCGCGAAATTCTGCGCCACCAGGTCGCGCATCACGGCTTCATAAGTGATTCCTGTTTCTTTTACTGCCATAATCGGTTGTTTCTGACCCCACAAGGCGCATGGCAGCACCCGGCAGCGTCGTTAATGATTGTGCTATCGTAGAGCCCAGCTTTTCGGCTTTCTTGTCCAGCAGTCGTCGCCCCGAAAATAAATCAACCGATTTGTTTGTTATTTCCACAGGTTTACACTACCTTTGTATGAAAGCGCGAGCCCTCTCATTCACCTACAAAGGTAATGTAAATCGGGCGCAATACAAAACAAATTGTTTTTTTTCCCCGTTTACCACTCTACAAACCATAAAAAAAATCAGATAATATGCAATTAAATCTGCCCCCTTTTGATGTACGCATGGGAGGAACGCCCACCCAACCCACCATCTTTGACATTCTGCGCCGCAAATATGTAGCGCTCACTCCCGAAGAGTGGGTACGGCAGCACTTTATACATTATTTAATAGAGTCCAAGGGCTACCCTGCCTCGCTGCTTGCCAACGAGGTCAAGCTGAAGATTGGCTCCAAGACGCTGCGGGCCGACAGCGTGCTCTACTCCACCCAACTCAGCCCACGCATGATTGTCGAGTACAAAGCCCCGCACATCAAGATAACCCAGCAGACCTTTGACCAGATCTTTGCCTACAACCTACTGCTCAAAGCCGACTATCTGGTGGTGAGCAACGGCCTCTCCCATTACTGCTACAAGCTGGATTCGGACAGCCAGAAGTACGTCTTCTTTGAAGACATTCCAACTTATGAAAATTTATGACAAAACGGCAAGAAAACAGCGGTAATTTTTCTTGACAGTTTTTATCTCCATTACCGCGCCAACCAAGCCCAAAAGTCGCGTAATGACATTGCCCAAGTCGGAGGACTAAGACAGCGTCGCCGTGATGGTCATGGCCGACGCGCATCGTAAGGCACGTGAGTCCACATCGTATGAAACGTGTGTCCGCATCGGACAAGACGCGCATCCGTGCCGTCCGACACGAGCCGGCAGCTATCATCTCGGCGCCACGGAGTATCATCTCCATGCCCACCAAACTGACCTCCAACATCACTGCATAGCATCTCCAGCAACGCAAAGGTCATCTCCTGCGGCGCAGAGGTAATCTCCTGCGGCGCAGAGGTCATCCCCAGCAACGCAGAGGTCATCTCCAGCAGCACAAAGGTCATCTCCAGCAACGCAAAGGACATCCCCTGCAGCGCAGAGGTCATCCCCAGCGGCACAGAGTTGCTTTCCGTCAATGAACAGTAACATCCGGCATCAGGATATGCACTCCTGCGATGCAAGAAACCAGTGGGTGCCTGATAGCACACCCCTACAACCAGGACTGTAAGCGTAGCTATGTTAGTCGTGCCTGCTATCAAAGTAGTAAGTTGCACCTGTAAACTTGGACAGGAGCAACACAACTGCACCATTCTGATTAAAAGTTGAACGAATCTCACCTTATCCCGACAAGGACTTGAATGTAATTTTAGCCCTAATCATAGTAAAACTTAGGGCTTTTAACCACATAAATCGTTAAAATCGCTGCATTTTACCGAAGAACTGTTATTTTTACCCTGTTATTTGACAAACCATTGTTGTTTATACATTCTCTTTTGCTATATTTGCACTGGGTATTTATATCAATCGGTTAGGAACAGACAGGTTTATGTGTTGGATGCGACACAATTTGCCAAGTATACTTAGCAAATTCACACCCAACTATACATATATAATATATAGATAGTTTCCACACATCGCAGACAGTTTCCTATACCCATTAAGTATAACGTAAAATAAGCTACAGACAGATACAAGCTATTTAAGAGAGGGTAAAACATAAGATACGCGACTTGTTTCCTCCAATGTAATCAATTAAACATAAACATAAAAATTAGCGCAGGTATGAGATTGTTTTTATCAAAGAAAGAATTGGCATTGAAGAAAAAAAGAACAGTAATTACAGTAATAGGCCTCGGTTTGGTTCTTGGAGTCTATCTGATAGTGACCCATCGTTCTAAGCCCCAACCCGACCTCCCCACAGTAGTAATTGCTCCGGCGTTGAAAAAAGACGTAGAGATTTACGGCGAATATGTAGGCCGTGTACGCGCTCAGCAATTTGTTGAAGTACGCGCACGTGTCGAGGGTTATCTTGAGAAGATGCTATTTGCTGAAGGTACTTATGTCAAGAAAAACCAAGTATTGTTTGTCATCAACCAAGACCAGTATAAGGCTAAGGTTGACAAGGCGCGTGCCCAACTGAAGAAGGATGAAGCGCAGGCGCAGAAGGCGAAGCGCGATCTGGAACGCATCCGTCCGCTTTACGAGCAGAATGCAGCCAGCAAGCTCGACCTCGACAACGCTATCGCTGCCTACGAGACAGCCAAGGCTTCGGTAGGCATGAGCAAGGCTGACCTCGACCAAGCCGAACTGGAGCTGGGGCGCACCGTGGTCTGCTCTCCCATCGCAGGCCACATCAGCGAGCGCCATGTAGACTTAGGAACTCTTGTAGGACCTGGTGCCAAGTCTCTATTGGCGAGTGTGGTAAAGAGCGACACCGTATTGATAGACTTCAGCATGACGGCGCTCGACTATCTGAAGAGCAAGGAGCGCAATGTACTGCTTGGCCAGAAAGATTCTACCCGTTCCTGGCAACCCAATGTGACCATCACCCTTGCCAACAACAGAATCTATCCGCACAAAGGATTGGTAGATTTTGCAGAGCCTCAGGTAGACCCACGTACAGGAACTTTCTCCGTACGTGCCGAGATGCCAAATCCCAACCGCGTATTGCTACCCGGTCAGTTTACCAAGGTAAAGCTGCTGCTCGATGTACGCGAACACTCTACCGTAGTACCCAAGAAATCGGTTATTATAGAAAAAGGTGGTGCCTACATCTATGTGATGCGCCGCGACTCTACCGTGGAACGTCGCTTCATAGAGCTCGGTCCCGAATTCCAAAACCAGGTGGTAGTAGAACGAGGCCTGGCTGCCAACGAAAAGGTTGTGACCGAAGGCATCCACAAACTCTCGCCTGGCATAAAGGTGAGACCCGTAAAACCCACTGAAATGCCTTCTGCAGAGACAACCGAACCTGCCGGGACAACCAAGGTAGATTAAGCGCGCCCCTACTCCTTGTTTCATTGAACACAAACAAAAACGTGCAAATATGAAAGTAAGTTTTTTCATTGACAGGCCAATTTTCTCGGCAGTCATCTCCATATTAATCGTCATTGTCGGCATCATCGGTCTCACCATGTTGCCCATTGACCAATATCCACAAATCACCCCTCCCGTTGTAAAAATCGGAGCATCATATCCTGGTGCAAGCGCACTGACGGTCTCGCAGGCAGTGGCTACCCCTATCGAGCAAGAGCTCAACGGTACTCCGGGTATGCTCTACATGGAGTCGAACAGTACCAACACCGGCGGCTTCTCTGCCACCGTCACTTTCGACATCAATAGCGACCCCGATTTGGCAGCGGTAGAAATACAGAACCGCATCAAGTTGGCCGAATCGCGCCTGCCAGCCGAAGTTGTCCAGAATGGTATTTCTGTAGAAAAGCAGGCTGCCAGCCAATTGCTCACCATCTGCCTGACTTCTTCCGACCCCAAGTTTGATGAAATCTACCTGAGCAACTTTGCCACGCTCAACGTGCTCGACCTGCTACGACGCATCCCCGGCGTAGGACGCGTGTCAAACATCGGTAGCCGTTACTATGCCATGCAGATATGGGTGCAGCCCGACAAGATGGCCAACTTCGGTCTTACTGTAGCCGACCTCCAGGCGGCCTTAAAAGACCAGAACCGCGAATCGGCAGCCGGTGTCTTGGGCCAGCAGCCCATGACCGGGCCCGACATTACCATCCCCATCAGCACCCAAGGGCGTCTGTCTACCGTAAGCCAGTTTGAAGAAATCGTAGTCCGCGCCAATCCCGACGGTTCCATCATTCGCCTGCGCGACGTAGCCCGCATCTCGCTCGAGGCGTCGTCGTACAGCACCGAGAGTGGTATCAACGGAGGAAACGCTGCCGTATTGGGCATCTACATGCTTCCGGGTGCCAACGCTATGGAAGTTGCCGAAAAGGTGAAAAAGGCCATGAAGGAAATCAGTGCCAACTTCCCCGAAGGCCTTAGCTACGAGATACCGTTCGACATGACCACCTATATTTCAGAATCAATTCATGAAGTATACAAGACTCTGTTTGAAGCCCTCGTCCTGGTTATCCTCGTGGTGTACCTCTCTTTGCAGAGCTGGCGTGCTACCCTCATCCCGCTGGTGGCCGTCCCCATCTCGCTTATCGGTACATTCGGATTTATGCTTATCTTCGGCTTCTCGCTGAATATGCTTACTCTACTCGGATTGGTGCTTGCCATAGGTATAGTGGTCGACGACGCCATCGTGGTGGTAGAAAACGTAGAGCGCATCATGGAGGAAGAGAACCTCACGCCGTATCAGGCTACCAAGAAAGCCATGCAAGGATTGGCAGGTGCCATCATTGCCACCTCATTGGTACTGGCGGCCGTGTTTGTGCCCGTCAGTTTCTTGCCCGCCATCACCGGCCAACTTTACCGTCAGTTTACCATCACCATCGTGGTGTCGGTATTGATTTCTACTGTTGTGGCACTTACACTTAGCCCTGTGATGTGCTCTCTCCTTCTGAAGAAAGAAGACCCCAACAAGCGCAAGAACGTCGTGTTCCGCCGCATCAATGAATGGCTGGGCGTGGGTACCAATAAATATGTAGCGCTCATCAAGCGCATCTTGCGCAAGCAGCGCCGTGTGCTGTGCGCGTTCGGCGTAGTGCTCATCGCCATCCTGCTGCTGCATCGCATCATCCCTACCAGCTTCCTCCCCACCGAGGACCAGGGCTATTTCCGTGTGGAACTGGAATTGCCCGAAGGAGCTACGCTCGAACGCAGTCGCATCGTGAGCGCCAAGGCTGTAGAGTATCTCATGTCTCTGCCGTCGGTAGACTATGTGCAGAGTGTAGTGGGCAGCAGTCCGCGTGTAGGAACCAGTCAAGCACGTAGCGAGCTTACCGTTATCTTGAAACCATGGGAAAAGCGTGGTGAACAGACCATCGATGCCATCATGGCACAGGTCAAGAAAGAGCTTTCGGCTTACCCTGAATGTAAGGTGTACCTCTCCACTCCCCCGGTCATCCCAGGTTTGGGTAGCTCGGGCGGTTTCGAGATGCAGCTCGAAGCCCGTGGCAATACCACCTTCGACCAGTTGGCTGCCGCTACCGATACCCTGATGTACTACGCCCAACAGCGCAAAGAACTCTCGGGGCTGTCATCGTCGCTTCAAGCAGAGATTCCACAGCTTTACTTCGATGTAGACCGCGACAAAGTGAAGTTTGCCGGCGTACCTTTGGCAGATGTGTTCTCTACCATGAAGGCCTATACCGGCTCTGTGTATGTCAACGACTTCAATATGTTCAACCGCATTTACCGCGTGTATATTCAGGCCGAAGCCAACTACCGTGCGAACAAAGACAATCTCAATCTCTTCTTTGTACGCGGAAACGATAATGCGATGATTCCGCTTACCTCGCTCGGCACTACCAGATACACCACGGGTCCGGGTAGCATCAAACGTTTCAACATGTTTAACAGCACCGTAATAAGAGGAGAAGCCGCCGAAGGTTACAGTTCGGGTCAGGCCATGGAGACGATAGAAGAGATTGCCCGCAAGCACCTTCCCGAGAACATCGGCGTAGAGTGGAGCGGACTCTCGTATCAGGAAAAGCAAGCCGGCGGACAAACCGCAATGGTGCTGGCACTGGTATTCCTCTTCGTGTTCCTGTTTCTGTCGGCCCTCTACGAGAGTTGGACTGTGCCCATCGCCGTACTGCTCTCATTGCCGGTAGCAGCCTTAGGTGCTTATCTCGGCGTATGGGCATGCGGACTCGAGAACGATGTCTACTTCCAGATAGGACTTGTGATGCTGGTCGGCCTGGCTGCCAAGAACGCCATCTTGATAGTAGAGTTTGCCAAAGAACAGGTAGATCGTGGTGCCGACGTGGTAGAAGCCGCCCTTCACGCATCGCAACTACGTTTCCGCCCCATCCTGATGACCTCGCTGGCATTCATATTAGGCATGCTGCCTATGGTTATCGCCAGCGGTCCAGGCTCTGCCAGCCGCCAAGCCATCGGTACCGGTGTCTTCTTCGGAATGATAGTAGCCGTAACCATCGGAATACTCCTGATACCATTCTTCTTCGTACTTATCTACAAGATGAAGAACAAGGTCAAGGCGGCCCACCTCCGCAAGCAAGCGTAATATGGTTCATTATAAAAAATAACGCAATGAAAAAGATACTATTCTATATGCTCGTTTTGACAGGAAGCCTCAGCATGGCTTCTTGCCAACTGGGCAGACACTATACACGCCCCGAGCTTAATCTGCCCGAGCGTCTCTCCAAGACCCAGCAAAGCGATACGCTTACCATTGCCGACATGCAGTGGTGGGAAATATATACCGACACCACTCTGCAGCAGCTCATCAATAAGACATTGGACCACAACAAGGACCTGCTGATTGCCGCCGCACGCGTAAAGGAGTTGGCTGCCATGAAACGTATCGACTGGGCCAACCTCTTTCCACGCATAGACGCCAAAGGCCTTATAGAGAAGGAAGGCTCTAACTACGGTGGCAACAATTACAAGAACAGTACCGAGCAGCATGCTAAGTTTGTCGCCTCGTGGGAACTCGACTTGTGGGGCAACCTCCGTTGGGCCAAAGACAAGAGCATGGCGCAGTTCTTAGGAAGCATCGAAGCACAGCGAGCCTTGAAGATGAGCGTCATCTCGGAAGTGGCTCAAGCGTATTTCGAGCTGGTAGCCCTGGATAACGAACTGAAGATTGTACGCCATACCCTGAAGGCGCGCGAAGAAGGCGTGCGTCTCGCCAAACTCCGTTTTGATGGCGGTCTCACTTCAGAAACCTCGTATCTGCAGGCAAAGGTGGAATACGCCCGTACAGCCACGTTGGTGCCCGAGTTAGAGCGTAAGATTTCTGTCAAGGAGAACGACATCGCCTTCTTGGCTGGCGAATATCCGCAGGTGATACACCGCTCCATTCTTCCCGAGGAAGTGAAGTTGCCCGAGTCACTGCCAGTGGGTCTCCCCTCCACTCTGCTGGAACGGCGTCCCGATGTGCGTGAAGCCGAGCAACGCCTGATTGCCAGCAACGCTGCCGTGGGTATGGCATTTACCAACCTCTTTCCACGCATCACCCTCACAGCCAATTACGGATTGGAGAGCAAGCAAATGTCAGACTTCTTCAAGTCGCCCATTCACTACCTCGGTGCCAACCTGCTGGGTCCGCTTTTCGCTATGGGCAAGAACCGCGCCATGCTGAAAGCGCAGAAAGCAGCCTACGAGCAGGCCTGCTATGGATACGAAAAAGCTGTGCTCAGTGCTTTCAAGGATGCCCGCAACGCCATCGTTGAGTTCAACAAAATCAAGGAAATCTACGAGTCGCGCCGTGAGCTGGAACGCTCTTCAAAGGCGACTATGGAACTGGCACAGTTGCAGTACATCAACGGTGTCATTGGCTACTTGGATGTGCTCGACGCCCAGCGTAGTTACTTCGATGCCCAGATAGGACTGAGCAATGCCATCCGCGACAAGCAAATCACCATGGTCAAGATGTATAAGGCACTGGGTGGTGGATGGTAGTTTAGGGAAATCATCAAAACTCCAAATATCTTCAAATCCGTTTCAGCTATCAGTCTGAAACGGCTTTGATATTTCATCAGGTATGCCCATCATTATTGCTGTCTGCTAAAGAATTGGGCTTACCCAGGGGCTTTCCCGTCAGACAATGCTGCTGAGCGTACAAAAAATCCCTATCTGCTGCTTGCGGATAGGGATTGTTATGGTTATGAATGACGACAGGAGATTACTCTGCGTCCTCAGTCTTCTTCTTACGGGTAGCGCGCTTCTTGGGCTTTTCCTCCACTTCCTTCTTGATGCCTGCGAGTTCGCTGTCAATCATGATACGGCCGCAATATTCGCATACGATAATCTTCTTGTGCATCTTGATATCTATCTGGCGCTGTGGTGGAATCTTGTTGTTGCAACCGCCACAGGCATCACGCTGCTCTACGGTGATACCGAGACCATTGCGGGCGCTCTTGCGGATGCGCTTGAAACTTGCCAGCAGACGGGGCTCAATCTTAGCCTCGAGCTCGCGGGCTCTGGCCTTGAGCTTCTCCTCGTCGTCGCGAGTTTCCTGCATGATTTCGTCGAGCTCGCCACGCTTTTCAGCCAATGCCTCAGTGCGGTCGGCGATGATTTCCTTGGTCTGCTCGAGTTCCTTCTTCTTCTCGTCGATGCGAATGATGGCATCCTTTATCTTCTTGTTACAGAGTTCCACCTCGAGCGACTGGAATTCAATTTCCTTGGTCAGCGTGTCATACTCACGGTTGTTCTTCACGTCGTTGAGCTGCTCCTTGTATTTTTCGATACCTGCCTGTGCCTTGGCTATTTCGCCCTTCTTGGCAGTCACGGCACTCTGGAACTCATTGATGTCGCCTTCGATTTTCTCCACACGGGTCTTGAGTCCTTCGAGTTCGTCGGCCAAGTCCTGTACTTCCAGAGGCAACTCACCGCGCAATGCGCGCTTCTCGTCGATAGCCGACAGAGTAACCTGCAGCTGATAGAGCGCCTGCAGCTTCTCTTCTACGGTCAATTCTGTAGGTGATTTTTTTACCATAATCGTATTAAAAATAAATGATGGGGTTGGTGTCGATGGCAGAAATTTCGCATTTCACACCCTCACACTGTTCCTCTATGATTGTTTTGAATATTTCTGTCGTAAACTGTTCGCTCTGATAGTGCCCTATGACGGCAATCTGTATCTCCTGCTCGTGGCCGAAATACTGGTGATAGCTCATCTCGCCTGTGACAAAGGCGTCGGCACCGCGGGCTATGGCCTCGTCGAGCATGAACGCGCCGGCACCGCCACACAGCGCGACCTTGCGTATGGGCCTGCGCAGCAACTGGTTGGCCATGACGCACTCTACGCCGAATGTCTGCTTGAGCATCTGGATGAAATCGTCGGCAGCCATAGGCTCGTCCCACTCGCCCATCACGCCCTCGCCACCTGCCACTATGGCGTCGACATCTGCCGATACGCCATGAGCCTCGGCCTGGCGGGTCTTGCCGATGAAACCTACGTGGCTGAGGCCCATCTTCTCGGCAATCTTGAAGTTGACTCCGCCCTGTGCGGCATCCATATTGGTGTGCATCGACACGATGACAATGTGATTGACAATAGCCTTAGCCACAACGCGTTGCACCATATCTTCGCCCGCTATACGCCGCAGCCGGCGGAAGATGAGCGGGTGATGCGACACGATGAGGTTGCAGCCCTTGCGGATGGCCTCATCCACGGTATCTTCGGTCACGTCAAGACACAATAAAGCCCCTGAAATCTCCGCTTCTGTCAATCCTATTTGCAAGCCGGCATTGTCATAGTCTTCCTGCAAAGGCAGAGGCGCGAATCGTTCAAGGGCATTAACCACTTCTATAATTTTCACGCTAAATCGTAATATTTAGAATACAAAGTTAGTGATTTCTTATGGAATAAAGCGCTTTTCCATAGCGCTTTAACTATTTATAACTATTTTTCCTGCCCTCTGCCACCTTGATGAGCATCAGTCCGATGCCAGTCCACACCAGTTCGCGCAGACGCACCAGCAGCGCCACAAAGATGGCGGCATTGGCGGTCATGCCCAGACCTGTGGTCGAGAGCAGAAATCCTCCCTCGCGTCCACCAAGCTGCAAGGGCATGAAAAAGAGCAGATTGGCAAGCAGCGAGGTAAATGCCAGTATCAAGATGCAGGCTCCATAACTCACCGACGGCGTGAGGACGAGCAGGATGAAGTAGATTTCGAGCGCAGAAAGTATGCGGCAAGCCAGCTCAAGGCTTACCGCCAGTATGAATGACGCCGGGCGCTGGCCGTGGAGAGCCGTTATCTGCATGTCGATGGCGTCGAGTTGGGTCTTGTGGGTCTCGACAAACCGCCCTACCCTCGACTTGAGCAGCGGTATGTGACGCAGGAGCGCCATAAGCCTGTTGGCCAGTCCACGGCGATAACCGCTGAGAAAGAACCAAATGCCCAGTCCGCATCCCGCAGTGACCGCCGCCAGCATAATGGCCATGGGGAGATCTACGGGGTAAAGGGCTACAAAGAGCACCACCGACAGCAGCCAGAAGCAGAGATGGCTGAAGATGTGGGTCATGGCGTAGAGGATCACCGACGACGAGGCGCGCTCTGTGCCTATCCTCGGTGCCAGTTCCATGATGCGATAGGGCTCGCCACCCATCAGTCCGCCAGGCGTAGCGTAGTTGAGGGCAAATCCAGACACGGTGAGCTTGTAGAGCCAGGCAAACTTGACATTGCGGCTGTCGCCCTGCTGACTACGGATGATGGTAAGCCAAGAGGCGGTATTAAGCAGATACAGCAACGCCCATAATACCAAAATCACTGGAAACCAGTAGCCTGCCCGCTGCAGTCCGCGCCACACTTCGGCAAAGTCCAACTGTGACATCATCACGGCCAGCACCACCAGTCCAAAGACCAGGAAGGCGTTCTTGTATCTGCTCTTCATCTTCTACTTGTCAGCGCCGCTGTTCTCGTGCTTCTTGGGAATGGCAAATCTTACCTTCTCGCTCTCATCACGCTTCTCGTGATAGAGCTTAGGGAGCGGATTGGCAAGCGGCTCGTCGTACATGGCGCGGTTGCGATAGGTATCGATGGCCAGATAGATAGCCTGGCGCAGAGCGGTTTCATCGGCCTCGTTCTTGCCTGCTATATCGAACGACGCATCCTGCAAAGGCTGCACACACACCAGTGGCAAGCCGGAAGCTATCTCTACCCCACCTTCGGGCGTCTGTGCCAGGAATGGCGCCATACCCTGGTCGTGATACATGGCCAGGATGCCGTCGAAGTAGTCGTACATGCTGTTGCTGAAGAAGTGGTTGGCGGTATAGGGTCCAAAGGCATTGACCTTCTGCTCAGCCAGCGCCTCGATGACGGGCTTGATGGTCTCCTTCTCTTCGGTACCGGGCTCGGGATTGAGGGCCAGCACTGCCACACGTGGATTGGAGATGCGAAAATCGCGCTTCAACGTCTGGGCAAAGTTCTTGATAGTCTCTGTCAGCGTCTCGCGGGTTATGGCGTTGGCTATGTCCTTGACAGCCACATTGTCGGTCATGAGTCCGATGCGCATACGGTCGTTGACGAGTATGTTCATCGCCTGGGCATGCTCGGCGAAACACTCGGCTACGTAGTGCATCTGTCCGCGAAAGTCCAACCCGGCGCGCTTCATGCTCTCGGCGCTCACGGGGGCTGTCACCAGCACGTCGAATAGGTGGTCATTATAGTCTACCATCGCCTTGTCGAGCGCCATCAGCGCGGCATGACCCGCCTCTTCGCTCGGTGTACCCAACTCGACCTTGATTTCATCGTTGGTCACTGCCACCAGGTTTACCCTGCCGTCCTTGGCATCACTGGCATGGCTTATCACGGCATAGCCCGTGGGCTCCAGGTCGAGGGCCTTGCGGTGGAAGGCGGCTGCCTTGGGCGACCCATAGATAATGGGGGTACAGAGCTCGAGCATCTCTGGCTCTGCAAAGGTTCTAAAAATAAGTTCGTATCCGATACCATTGGTATCGCCGTGGGTGATGGCCACACGGATTCGTCTGTTGTCGTTCATATATATAATATTAATATGTGTCTACTCGTGCCTTATCTCTTCTATCTTCTTCGAGGTACTCAGCAGTCCGCAGGCGGCATAGATGTCCTGTCCGCGGCTGGCACGGATGGTGGTAAACACGCCGTGGCCGGTAAGATAGTCTCTGAACGCCTCCATGCGCGAGTCGTCGACTCCCCGCAGGTTGACCTCGGGTATCTGGTGGAAGCGGATAAGGTTGATGCGGCAGTCGAGCCCCTTGAGCAGCGTGATAATCTGCTGGGCATGCTCGATGCTGTCGTTGACTCCGTCGAAGACGATATACTCGAACGAGAGGCGGCGCTGATGGGAGAAGTCGTAGTTGCGCAGCAGCTCAACGACCTCTTCGATGCCCATACCCCGCTCGGCAGGCATCAGCTGGCTGCGCAACTCGTGGGTAGGCGCATGCAGGCTTATCGCCACATGGCAGTCGCTCTCCTCGATGAAGCGCTTCAACTTGTTGCGCACTCCCACCGACGACACCGTGATGCGCTTGGGGCTCCAGGCATAACCGTAGTCGGCGGTGAGCACCTGGGTGGCTCTCAGCACATTGTCGAGATTGTCCATCGGTTCGCCCTGGCCCATAAACACGATGTTGGTCAGCGTGTCGTGCTCGGGCAGCGAGTATATCTGGTTGAGTATATCGGTGGCAGTAAGGCTTCCCTCGAAGCCCTGCTTGCCCGTCTGGCAGAACAGACAGTTCATCTTGCATCCCACCTGTGACGACACGCAGAGCGTGGCGCGGTCGTGGTCGGGAATATATACCGTCTCCACAAACTTGCCTTCGGCTGTAGGGAAGAGATACTTGACTGTGCCGTCGACCGAGCGCTGCTCGTCGATGGGCGCACGGGCTCCTATCTCGTAGGCCTCGGCCAGCTTCTGTCTGTTGGCCTTGGATATATCTGTCATCTCGTCTATGCTTTTCACCTGACGCTGATAGAGCCACTTGGCCATCTGTCCGCCGGCAAAAGCAGGCATCCCCAATGCTCGAGCCACTTCCTTGAGCTCCAAGAGGGTCATGCCGAGAAGAGGTGTCTTGGTCATTTCCATATCTGTAATTAATTAATGATGCAAAGTTACTACAAACCAAAGAGAAAACAAAGCAAGCGCGCTGTTTTTTATCGTCGCTGGCACCAACGTGATGACTTTGGGGCTGGCGCCAGAGGCAAGGGTCTCACTATCTCGTGCGTTTGCCATAGCTGCAGGACACCGCCCAGCTGCCACGACAAAGGGCGTGCCGCAGACAGATGACACTCTGTCGCCGACACGCCCTTGACGCTATCGGTAGTAGCGAATGGTTATTCGCCGTAGATTTCCTTGAGCTTGTTCAGCAGTTCCTTGCCACGCAGGTCGGAAGCCACAATCTTGCCCTGAGGGTCAACGAGCACATTGCTCGGAATAGAGCTTACGCCATAGACCTCGTTGGCAGCACACTTCCAGCCCTTGAGGTCTGACATCTGAGGCCAAGCCATACCCAACTGCTTGACACCGTCCTTCCAACGATCGAGCTTGTCGTCGAACGAAACTCCTACGACATTGAAGCCCTTGCTGGCATGGTAGCGATTGTAAGCCTCTACCACGGTAGGCATCTCGCGGCGGCATGGACCACACCATGATGCCCAGAAGTCTACCAGTACATACTGGCCCTGACCAACCCACTGGCTCAGTTTGACAGTCTTGCCGTCCATATCCTGCATGGTGAGGTCGTGGAAGGTAAGACCGGTACGGCGCTTCTCGAGTCCAGCCAGCTTGCTCTTGGCCTGCATCATAGCGGGATGGTTGAAATAAGCGGTGGCGGGGTCGCAGAACTCCTTGAGATGGTCGTAGTCGAACGAGTAGAAATACTCCAAGCCGATGACGGCAGGCAGCACATTGTCGCGGTTGTCGCGATAGAACTTATAGATTACCTCATTGCTCTCATTGTCAAGACGCTTCAACTCGGCCTCCAGCTCCTTCTGGCGCTCGGGAGTGGCCTTGCCAGCCTTCAGTTCGCGATCCATGCTGTACTGCTTGGACATACAGTCATTCATATAAACCCAGAATGCGGCGACACGCTCGTTGAGGGCAGAGCCCTTGTACTCGTTCTTTGTATAGTCGAGTGCGAGCGGAGTGCCATCGTTGATGAAGAACATCAGGTTGCGGTCGTCCTTGGTGAAGACTGCCACAGCGACGATGGCATCCTTGGGCGCCTTGCCGGCGATGGCGAACTTGCCACCTGCGCATACGCTGTCGGTATAAATCGTCTTGCCACGGCCATACTCGCCGACCATTGCCTTGACGGTGCCCTGGGGCACTACGCCTGAAACCTTGAACTCTACATCCTGTGCCATAGCTGCTACAGTGCATGCAAAAGCAGCTACGAGGGTCATCATGATTTTTCTCATTGTTGTTTTCCTCCTATTGATTAAAACTAAATAAGGTGCGCCCCTCAGCCTACAGGCGAGAGATACACCTTATTATATATATACATCTTTACTCGGCGCGGTCATCCACGTTGTCGCCCTCGGTGGGAGCGAGCACGGCCTCGAAATCGGTGATGCCGTTGTTGACGAGGATGTCATACCACTGGATGAGCTTGCGGATATCGCTGTCGTGTACACGCTCCTCGTCGTAAGAGGGCAGCACCTCGGCAAAATAGGCACGAAGCTCCTTGCTTGTGGCCTTCTTGTAATGGATAGAGCAAGGCTTGCTCTGCTCCTTCTCGCCTACATTCTTGAGCACCTGCCACAGAGGGATATCCTCGGCATCGGTGTACATGGCTATATCGGCCAGACTGGTCACGCGGTCGGTGGCAAAAGCCGGCATACGACGGTGAGCGTCGTCAAGGGTTTCTACTATCAAGTTCATTTTACCACGCGAAACCAGCTTGTAGAGACCTGGCTTGCCTGAAATCGAAAGAATTGTTTCCATTGTTTTCTTTATAATCTGTTTATATTATTATTAATCTGACTGATTTGAATGTCTATATCCTGCACACCGTCGTTGACGATAACATAGTGGCTCAACTCGACCATACGCTGCTGGGGCATCTGCCGGCGTATCCACTCGAGTGCTCTGTCGCGGCTCACATGGTCGCGCGCCATGATGCGCTCCACTCTCAGGGGCTCTGGAGCGGTGACGCATATCACATGGTCGAACGCTATGCGCCTGTCAAATCCGCTGTCGAAGAGTATGGCGCTCTCGAGCCAGTCGTAGCCCGAAGCCATGAAGTCCTCAGCCACAGCGGGATGAACCACGTCATTGACCGCCTGCTTGTTGGCCTCGCTCTGGAGCAGAAACTCTGTCAGCACATCCTTGCGGAGCTGTCCCTGGCTATAGACATCGGGACCCACCAGAGAGATAAGTCCTTCGCGGACAGCTTGAGACTCTGCCATGAGCCTCTTGGCGGCGCTGTCGCAGTCGTAGACGGCGATGCCACGGGCTCTGAGCCGCTGGCACACATAGGACTTGCCGGCTCCTATACCTCCTGTGATGGCTATCTTCATTGCTGTTCGATGAGATAGTCAACCTTCTGGCTGACCAGATGGCATCGTGACACGTTGTGAGGATAAGCCTTGAGATGGAGCATGCACTTGTCTTGCGGATGGGCCTGCAGCTCGTTGTAGTCGGCCACCACCTTGAACTGGTCGGCCTTGACATTGCGGTACATGCTGGCTCCGATGGAAAATCTCACCCTGACCTTGGAGGGGAATGTGCGCAGCACCTTGCCCTCGGGCATATTGACTGCCGTGATGGGCACCTCTATGGTCTGCTCGGTGAGGATATCGGGATAGAGCACTATCTTGACCGTCGCCGGCACTGTCTTGACTCCCTTGACCTGCTTCAACTCCACCACCCGCTCGACGGTATCATTGAAATTGACGATGTTCAAATCGGCGGTGGTGACATACTTGATGCTGTCGAGCATGTCCTTGCGGGCATACACGGTCACCTTTTCGGGCATCACCTTCTTGCCGGCAAGATAGTAAGCCTTCTCGGGCTCAATCTTTCCTACCAGCTTGACCGGAACAAGTTTGGACTCGCCATAATTGAAGAAATACTCGATGCGGTCGGGCTTCACACCAGTGACGCGCGACGAGCCAAACAGCTGGTTGAATGCTGCCTTGATCATGTCGCCCGAGGTGATGACGCCCTTGCCAGCCACCTTGTTGGCCGACGCCTCGAAATTGAAGTTGATGGGTTTCTGCTTGTTGGTCATATAGGCCAAGAGGGAGAATCCCTTGTCCCTTACCGTTACCGTGATAGAGTCTGTGCTCTGCGACGTGATGATTACGTTCTTGGGTATATTGGTAAGGTACACGGGAATCTTGAGTTCTTTCTCATAGCTCTCGTTGAGCGTCATCAGCAGCCAGAATGTGCCGCTGAGCGCGAGAAAGAACAAAAAAATCAAGAACTCCTTGTTGACGAAACCGAACAAGAAGTTCTTGACATGTGCCATATTACGGTTCAGGTTCGTCATTTATGCCTGGCGCATGGGAGAATTGGCATCGGCGAATACATAGCTCTTATCGACTACGATGTTCACGCCGCGGGCAATCTCTACCTCTACCGTATTCTTCTCCAGATTGATATTCTTTACTGTGCCATAGATGCCACCACCGGTTACCACGTGGTCGCCGGCCTGCAGCGAGTTCTGGAAGTTGCGTATTTCTTTCTGCTTCTTCTGCTGTGGGCGAATCATAAACAGCCACATGATTACAAACATGGCTATCAGCATAATAATCATTCCCATACCGCCTCCGGCGCCTTGGCCCTGGGCAGCTAAGATAAGTGTACTCATATTAGTCTATTCTTATGTTTTGATTGTTGTTACTATTCTTCTATTATTATTTGCCACCGTTGCGATGGGCAGGCTCGATGGGCTTGAGCAGCTTGCCGGTATTGACCAGATGGCGGGCTATGCCGTCGAGCATACCGTTGATGTAGCTGCCGCTCTTGGGTGTACTGTAGAGCTTTGCCAAATCCACAAATTCGTTGATGGTAACGCTGATGGGGATATTGGGGAAAGTCATCATCTCGGCTATGGCTATCTGCATGATGACCACATCCATGTACGCCAGACGCGAGAAATCCCAGTTGTGACTGGCCTCGCTCATATAGCGCTGATAAGTATCGGCATTGAGAATGGTAGCGCGGAACAGCTTGCGTGCAAACTCGCGGTCTTCCTCGTCCTTGTATTCGGGCAGGAGTTCCTGGTTGCCCTTGTTGGCAGGGTCGAAGCGCTTGATGGTCTTCAGCACGAAGGTATCTACTATCTCTTTGTCGTCATTCCAATAGAGACTCTTCTCTTCCAGAATGGCATCGAGCTCGGCATTATCCTGAATGAGCATCTTATAGAGCTTGCGCCACACTTCACGGTCAGCCTCATAAGAATCGTCATCGCTGTCCATATATTCCTTATATACTTCACTCTGCTCTATCTGATTACACTTGCCGCGGACAAACTCCTTGTCGTTTTCCCAGGTGAGCTTCTTGTCTTCCAGGAAAGCGTTGAGCATCTTGTTCTCCTCGAGCTGGATGGCGAACTTGTTAAAAGCAAATTTGTTGGATGGTTTGTCTGTGCCTTCACGCTCCGCACGAGCTGTGAGAATATCAAATCGACGTCTTTCCTCTCTTGAAATCTCGACGATTAACAGCAACAGATAGTTGTAAAGGTCATAAGCCTTGGAGAGGCTAAACAACAACTCCTTTTCAGCATTCTCCATGTTCTTGTTGCCGTTTTGGTAGTAGGCGTAGGTTAACTGAACTACCTTAGTTCTAATCAATTCTCTGTTTATCATTCTCTAATAATAATTGGTGTTTCTTTTATTTTCGCTACAAAAATAGTCAAAAAACAAATTCTATGCAATAAAAACGCTGAAAATAAATGTTTTTTTAGAAATTCTTTGCATAATCCGAGGAAAAAGGCTACCTTTGCAGCGCTTTTCGCATCTCAGTGTGATGGCGAATTAATTAATAATTTAGAGTAACACATTATGAAAGAGATTAATGTAACAGGTCAGAAGCGTACAGACCTTGGTAAAAAAGCTTCTAAACATCTTCGTAAGCAGGGCATGGTTCCTTGTAATCTTTATGGTGAGGCAAAAGAGGACAACAAGCCTGTAGCTTTAGCATTTGCTGTAGCTATGAGCGACCTCCGCAAGATTGTTTACACTCCCCATGTTTATGTTATCAACCTCATCATCGACGGCGAGTCTCACACCGCAATCCTGAAGGAACTCCAGTTTGACCCCGTGACAGACGCTGTTATGCACATCGACTTCCTGGAGGTTAACGACCAGAAGCCTATCACTATCGGTATTCCTGTTCGCCTCGTAGGTCTGGCTCAGGGTGTTCGCGATGGTGGTCGTATGAACCTCTCTATGCGCAAGCTCAACGTTACCGCTCCTTATCAGCAGATTCCCGAGCACCTTGACGTTGACGTTACCGCTCTCAAGATTGGTAAGAGCATCAAGGTTGGTGAGCTGAGCTTCGAGGGCCTTGAGATTGCCAATGCTAAGGAAGTTATCGTTTGCTCTATTAAGATGACCCGTCAGGCTGCCGCCGCTGCTGCCGCCGCTCAGGCTTAATTGATAGCGAATGGACAAATTTTTGATTTGTGGTCTGGGTAACCCCGGTGCTGAGTATCAGGATACCCGACACAATACAGGTTTTATGGTATTGGACGCTTTTGCTAAGGCGTCCAATATTGTTTTTGAGGATAAGCGTTATGGTTTCGTGGCAGAGACATCGATTAAGGGACGCAAGGTTTTTCTGCTCAAGCCCACCACCTTCATGAACCTCAGCGGCAACGCAGTGCGCTACTGGCTGAACAAGGAGAACATTGACCAGAAGCGGTTGCTCGTCATCTCCGACGACGTCGCCCTGCCCGTAGGCGCCTTCCGTCTGAAGGCCAACGGCAGCAACGGCGGCCACAACGGACTGGGACATATCCAGCAGCTCATTGGCCAGGACTATCCCCGCTTGCGCATGGGCATCGGCGGAGACTACCCCCGCGGCGCCCAGGTCGATTGGGTACTGGGCCAATTCTCCGATGACGACCTGCTCAAGCTCAAGCCCAGCATCGACATTGCCGTCGACATCATCAAGAGCTTTGTGCTGGCTGGTATCGACATCACCATGAACCAATACAACAAACTGGGAAAGAAATGAAAACCGAGGCACGTATAGACAAGTGGCTGTGGGCTGCGCGCATATACAAGACACGCAGCATAGCCGTCGACGCCATCAAGAACGGACGCGTCACCATCGATGGCATCAATGTCAAGCCGGCACGCATGGTCAAGGCTGGCGATGTGGTGTCGGTGCGCAAACCGCCCATCACCTATTCGTTCAAGATACTCCAGCCCATCGAGCAGCGCGTGGGGGCCAAGCTCATTCCCGAGATTTACGAGAATGTCACCGACCCCAAGCAGTACGAGCTCCTGGAAATGAGCCGCATCAGCGGATTTGTCGACAGAGCGCGCGGAACCGGACGCCCCACCAAGAAAGACCGACGTGCCATGGACGCCTTTGTCGACCCGGCATTGTTGGGCTTCGACGATATTGATGACGACTTTGATTGGGGCAACGACGATGAAGCATAATCTTGCCATCTTTGTATCTGGCAGTGGTACCAACTGCGAGAACATCATCCGACATTTCGCCCACCATCACGAGGTCAACGTGGCGCTGGTGGTGAGCAGCAGTGCCAAGGCCGGAGCTTTGGCGCGTGTAGAGCCTTATGGCATCCCCACCCTCGTGGTCAACAGGGAAGAACTGGCAAGTCCGCAGTTTGTCCGTATGTTGCAGACCAACTATCACGTCACCTTCATTGTCCTCGCCGGATTTCTCTCGCTCATTCCCGAGACGCTCACCGCAGCTTACGCCCACCGCATGATTAACATCCATCCTGCCCTTCTGCCCCGTTATGGTGGCAAAGGCATGTATGGACGCCATGTCCACGAGGCTGTCAAGGCTGCCGGAGACACCGAGACCGGCATGACCATCCATTGGGTGAGCGACGAGATAGACGGCGGAGCCATCATCAGCCAGTTTTCCACCCCGCTCCTGCCCACCGACACCGTCGACGACATCGCCCGCAAGGAACACGAGCTCGAGATGCAGCACTTCCCAGCCGAGATAGAGCGCATCCTGGGCACCCTCGACACCTTATTATAATATATATAGGTGATGGCCGACACTCTCGAACTGCTGCTACTCGCCGTAGCCCTCGCCATGGACTGCTTCACGGTCTCCACCGTGTGTGGCGTCATCCTGCGCCGCCGCCAGTGGCGCACCATACTCCTTACCGCTTTCTTCTTCGGCGCTTTCCAGGCGTTTATGCCTTACATCGGATGGCTCGGCACCTCACTCTTTGCCCGCCAGTTAGAGGCTTACGACCACTGGATAGCCTTCTCACTGCTGCTGTTTCTCGGCGGCAAGATGATACGTGAGTCCTTTCTGCCCGAAGAGCGCCAGAGCTTCTGCCCCACATCGCTGCGCACCCAGCTGGTACTGGCGGTAGCCACCAGCATCGACGCCCTCGCCATAGGCATCTCGTTTGCCTGTACCGGCTATCGCTCGTCGGCCGACCTGGCAGGACCTCTGACCATCATCGGACTCGTCTCAGCGCTTTTCTCGGTCATCGGCTATCTGCTCGGCATCCGTTTCGGTTCGACCGTCACGCGGCGCATCAAGCCCGAGCTCTTGGGCGGCCTCATTCTGATAGCCATAGGCGTCAAGGTGCTCATCAGCCATCTCTACGGGCTGTAGGCGGTCATCCCTCATCCACCAACCCAAATGGGCTGCAACTCTACAAGACGTGAGTTGCAGCCCATTTTGTATGTCGGCCATCAGGTCAGATGCCCATGCCTGGCCTGCGGGGAGGCATACCGCCGGGAGGCGGACCACCATATCCGCGACCACCCTGCGGACGCCCCGGGGGCATATCGCCGGGAGCCATGTCGCCTCGTCTGCGCATACCCTGACGGGCGTTCTTGCCGCCAAACATATTGAAGCGATAGACCACATGGAGCATGGCATAACTGTTGATGCTGTTATACCATGTATCGCTGCGCTGGAAGGCGTCGATGGTACGGCTGAAGTTGCTCTGCTGGTGCAGCAGGTCGTAGAACTGGAGCAGCACGGTGAGGGGCTTGCCCTTGAGGAAGCCCTGCGATACTTGAGCATTCCATATCAGCTCGTTGGTATTCATCGAGTTGTCGTTATATCCGCGGCGGCTGCTTTCGGCGATATTGGTAGAGAGCGCCGTACCCCAGGGGGTATTAAGGCTGAACGTGGCTCCATAGCTGAACTGCCATGTGTCGAGGTTGCTCTGGCTCTGCAGCTGGTTGCGACCGTGCATGTAGTTTACCGACCCGTTGAGTTCTATCGAAGCCCATCCCTTGCGATAACCCACATTGAGCTGTTCGCGCAGATTGAGCGTGCGGGTACGGTTTTTCTGCACACCGCTTGTACGGTCCAGGGTGAGGTAGCTCACGTTGTTGGCAAATCTGGCGTCGGTGTTGGTATTGGTATACCACGTACCGGTCGAGTCGATAGAGGTGTTGTAGAGCAGTCCTCCGCCGATGCTCCAGTTGCCATTGATGTTCTCCGGACGGGTGGTGCGTCCGCCGGTCACCTCGTCGTAGGTCACCATATTGCTTATTGAGTTGCGCGTAGTCTGAAACGACAGATTGGCATTGACAAACTGCGAACGCTTGGTGATGAAGTTGTTGTAGAAGAGATTGAAGTTGTTGGTAAACGAGGGCTTCAGTCCGGGGTTACCCTTCGAGATGTCGAGCGGATTGCTGTCATCGGTGATGTCGAGCAGCTGGGTCATGCTGGGCTGGCTCGTGGTGCCGCGATAGCGTATGCGCAACTGGTGCTGGCGATTGAAGCGGTAGCGCAAATCAAATGTAGGAGAAAAATTGGTTACCGTGCGCACCGTGTCGACATGCACTCCCTGATAGTCCTGGATATACTTAGAGCGCTGGGGCTGCACCATAAATCCGGCATTGAGCTGATACTTGTTCTTGATGAGCCTGAAGGTCAGGTTCATCTCGTGGATATAATTGTTGTATTCCGAGTAGCGGCTCAGCGTCTGGTCGAGATAGTCGGGCAGCGTGCCGGGCAGCAGGTTGAGATAGTCGCCCCAACCGCGGTACTCGGGGTTGACGCCGTCAAAGACGCTGCTGCTCAGTCTGCTGAAGTCGTAGGTAGAGCGGTCGCTCTTGCTGTGGTTGTATCTGAAGTTGTAGCGCAGCTGCAGGAAGGCGCCTTTGAAGAGGGGTTCGGTGTAGGTCGCCGACAGCCGGTAGTTGTAGTTGTCGGTGGGCATCAGATTGTAGCGGTGGGTCTGATAGGTCGAGTCCAGACCCTCTGCGGTCTGCTTGAGCCACAGTCGGGTGGCATTGAGCGACATGCTCTCACTGTCGCTTTCGCCGTAGCCTCCGCCCGCACCGAATGTGATGCTGCGTCCACGCGTGTTGAGCTTGCGGTTCACCTGCAGCATACCGCTCAGGTTCTTGCTGTTGCTGTAGCTTATCGAGTTGCTCTTCTGCGAGTTGACCACGATGCCCTCACGGCTCATCTCTTCCAGTTCGCTGTCGTCGAGCGGACTCTCTGAGTAGAGATAGGGGTCGGCATTGAACGATGCCGAGGTCGAGGTGGTCAGTCCGTCGCTCTTCGACCACGACAGTGTGGGCCTGAACATGATGTTGGTCATCGTGTCAGGCTGCCACTCCAGTCTTCCCTGTACATTCCAGCTGTCGCGGCGCGAGTAGTTCTGCCGTATACTGTTAGAGAAGGCGCCGGTGGCATTGACGAAGTTCTCTGACGAACTGCGTGTGAAGGCGTCGCCGTCATTGTGGTTCCAGAAGGCACTCAGATCTATCCTTATCTTCTTGACTTTCTCGTAGTTATAGTTGAACCCCAGCATCTTGGCAGCGTTCAGACCCTGACGGCCGGCACCGAAGCGGCCTCTGCCGCCACCGGGGAAACCCATATCGTTCACGTTGTTGGCACTGCCAAACATCATGAGCCTGTTTTTGTCGTCAAAGTATGCTCCCATGCCTCTCTCGGCATAGCGGCTGTGGTTGCCCAAACCCAGGTCTACGTTGGCAAAGGTGCCGCGGTTCATGCCCTTCTTCAGTCCGAAGTCGAGCACGGTGGTCTCTTCGCCGTCGTCGACGCCGGTGATGCGCGCCAGGTCGCTCTTTTCGTCATAGGCCTTGATTTTCTCCACGATAGAGGTGGGCAGATTCTTCATGGCTATCTTGGTGTCGCCGGTCATAAACTCCTTGCCGTCTACCAGTATCTTCTTGACCTCCTTGCCGTTGTGGGTTATCTTGCCGTTTTCGTCGACCTCTACGCCCGGCAGCTGCTTCACCAGTTCTTCGATTGTCGAACCGTCGGGTGTGCGATAGGCGGCGCTATTATATATAAAGGTGTCTTCCTTGACCGTCACCTTGAGTGCCTGCCCTACCACCTGAGTCTCCTTGAGCACCACGGCGTCGGTCTTCATCTCCATCTTGCCGAGGGCCAGGTTCTTGCCGTCGCTTATCACGATGCGCTTCACGATGGTCTGATAGCCTATACTTGATATACGCAGACGGTATTTGCCGTCTTTCTTGATGCGCAGTTTGAATACGCCCTGTTCGTTGCTCAGCGTACCTCCGGCATAGGTGCTGTCGGCATTGAGCAGCTGCACCGAGGCTTGCTCGATGGGCTCCTTGCTCTCGGGGTCATAGAGTTGGCCCGTGACGAGCCGCTCTTGGGCCATCGTCATCGCCGACGATAGCAGCAGTAGCAGCAGTAGTAGCAGTGTCTTGTTCTTCATTGTTGTTTCATATGTGTTGCTTTGTTAGTTTTTTGACGCCTCCACGGGCCAAAGGTTTAATCGTGAGCCTCATCATTTTTATGCACACTGTCAGCGGGATATGCGCAAACGGCGACACTTTTATCTTAAAAACTCTTAATTGTTATCAGTGTGTTAGATACTTTCTCCTTAGTTTTGCCTACTTTTGTCCTTGCTATACAAAAAGAGCATTATGTTATGAAACCAACCGAGACACTATCCAATAAGCATCAGCAGGTAATCCTTACCACCGACCTCGAGCGCGACCTCACCATGGCGATAGCCGAGTGCGAGCACGACCGCATCTTTGTCATCGCCGACCGCAACACCCATGCCCACTGCATGGGCAGGCTCAGCACCTTCCGCTGTCTGCGCTCTGCCATCAGCATCACCATCGAGCCCAGCGACGCCCACAAGGACCTCACTACCCTCACCGCCGTATGGCAACAGCTTCAGGAGCACGGTGCCACGCGCCACTCGCTGGTCATCTGCCTGGGCGGAGGCGTGGTGACCGACCTCGGCGGCATGGCGGCAGCCACCTTCAAGCGGGGCATCAACTTCATCAATATCCCCACCTCGCTGCTGGGCATGGTCGACGCCTCGGTGGGCGGAAAGACCGGCATCAACTTCGGCGGACTGAAAAACGAGATTGGCGTCTTTGCCGAGGCGCGCTTCGTGCTGCTGTGCGCCGACTTCCTTGCCACGCTCGACGGCGAGAACCTGCGCTCGGGCTATGCCGAGATGCTCAAGCACGGCCTCATCTCTACCACCGCCCAGTGGGCCAGTCTGCTGCAGTTCGACCTCGCCACGCCCGACTATAGCGTTCTGGGGCGGCTCGTTGCCGACTCGGTCAAGGTCAAGGAAGACATCGTGGCCCAAGACCCGTTGGAGCAGGGGCTGCGCAAGGCGCTCAACCTGGGCCATACCGTGGGCCACGCCATAGAGAGCCTGATGCTGCAGCGCACCCCCATCCTGCATGGCTATGCCGTGGCCTACGGCATCGTGGCCGAGCTCTATCTCAGCGCCACCAGGCTGGGCTTCCCCGCCGACAAGTTGCGCCAGACGCTCCATTACATCCGCCAGTATTATGGTACCCCTGCCATCACCTGCGACGACTATCCGCAGCTGCTCGCCCTGATGCACCACGACAAGAAGAACACGGGCACCGACATCAATGTCACCCTGCTCAGCGATGTGGGCGAGATACACATCAACCAGATAGTCGGCGAAGAGGAGATAAGCGAGGCGCTCGACTTCCTGAGAGAGGGCTGAGCCGTCATTGCCGCCAGCCTCTCCATGACAAGCCCTCATACCTTATACTTTCATCCCAGGATGAAACGCCACTGCAGTCGCGCCCACAGGTGCGGCTGTTGTTTTTCCGGCAGTTACGTTGCCGGCCGTCACAGCCCATACTGCATGTCAGCCAGCATGTTTTCGCCAGTCCTCCCATCCGCTCCACGCCGCTACTGATGGTCATTGGTGGCTCGTATCATTTGATACGTGAGTTCGTATCATACGTCACGTGACCGCGCGTCATACGTTACGAGCCCACGTGACTTATGATACGAGCCAGCCCACACGCCTTGCAGACCTCCATCTGCCCTCTCCCGCCTCGCTCTCTGCCCTCACGAGAGCGGACAGGGGACCAAATATGCAACCCGGTTGCAAGAAAATGTGCGTATCTTTGCACTATAATCATTACATATATGTTGAAAACAGGTTTATATTACTTATCGCTGCTGTCTATGGCAGCATGTATAGCGGCCTGCGGCCATCACGCCCATGCCGACGAAGAAGGAAGTCACGACCACGAGACCGAAGAGGCTGGCCATGAGGGTCACGGCCATGCAGACCAGGACCACGGCAACGAGATAATACTCGAGCCCGAGAAGGCACGCGCTGCCGGCGTGAAGGTCGAGACCGTCAAGCCGGCCAACTTCCATGGCGTCATCCACACCAGCGGCAAGGTCATGGCTGCCTCGTGCGACGAGACCACTGTGGTGGCCACCATCAGTGGCCGCGTGGCCCACATGGGTCATGTGAGCGAAGGCCTGAAGGTGGCAGGCGGCACTACCCTCTTCTCCATCACCTCGGCAGGCATGCAGGTGGCCGACGGCGACCCTGTGCAGCGTGCCAAGATAGACTTTGAGCGTGCCGAACGCGACTACACCCGTGCCCAGGCGCTGATTAAGGACAAGATCATCAGCGTGAAAGACTTTGCTGTGGCCAAAGCCGAATACGAAGCCGCCAAACTCACCTATACCAGCATGCAGAAGACCCGCAGTGCCGGCGGCGTGGTGGTCGCAGCTCCGCGCGGCGGATATATCAAGCAGTGTCTGGTCAACGGCGGCGACTACGTCGAAGCGGGCCAGCCTCTGGCCATCATCACCCAGAACAAGCATCTGTATCTGCGTGCCGAGGTGCCCGAGCGCCGCTTCAACGAGCTCAACAACATCCGAAGCGCCAAGTTCAGCACCAGCTACAGCAACCGCCTCTACGACATCAGCCAGATGGGCGGACACATCCAGTCGTATGGACGCTCTGCCGAGGTCAACAACTCTTACATACCCGTAATCTTCGAGTTCAACAATACCGGCGACGTGGTCCAGGGCTCCTATGCCGACATCTACCTCATCACCCATGAGCGCCAACAGGTCATCACGCTGCCCCTGACAGCCATCACCGAGGAACAGGGCTTACACTATATCTATATACAGAAAGACGCCGAAGGCTATCAGAAGCAGGAGGTGACTCTCGGTGAAAGCGACGGCGAGCGCATCGAAATCAAGAGCGGTGTGAAGGCCGGCGACCGCGTGGTGACGCGTGGCGCCATACAGGTCAAGCTGGCCTCGGCTTCCAACGCTATCCCCGCCCACAACCATAACCATTAAGCCCACCTCTATACTGTAACATCATGCTGAACAGGATCATCAAGTTCTCGCTCGAGAACAGAATACTCATACTGGTCTTGGCTGTACTGCTGGTCATCGCCGGCCTCTACTCTACCGCCAAGACCGAGGTCGACGTCTTCCCCGACCTCAACGCTCCCACAGTGGTCATCATGACCGAAGCTGGCGGCATGGCCAGCGAGGAAGTCGAACAGCTGGTGACCTTCCCTATCGAGTCGGCGGTCAACGGCAGCACCGGCGTGCGCCGCGTGCGCTCTCAGTCTACCCACGGCTTCTCTGTCGTCTGGGTAGAGTTTGACTGGGGCACCGACATCTACCTGGCGCGCCAGATCGTGAGCGAGAAGCTCTCTGCCATTGGCGAGCAGATGCCTGCCGGTGTGAGCGCTCCCGTGCTGGGCCCTCAGTCGTCTATCCTGGGCGAAGTGCTCATCGTGAGCCTTACCAGCGACAAGACCTCCATGCAAGACCTGCGCACCTACGCCGACTGGGTCATCCGCCCACGGCTGCTCTCTACCGGTGGCGTGGCCCAGGTGAGCGTCCACGGTGGCGACATCAAGGAGTACCAGATACTCATCAACCCCGGCAAGATGAAGCACTTCGGCGTAAGCCTCGCCGACGTGATGGCCTGCACCCGCGGCATGAACACCAATACCAACGGCGGCGTGTGCTACAAGTACGGCAACGAGTACATCATACGCGGCATCACCTCGACCAACGATATCGACAAGCTCGAGGCCAGTGCGGTGAAGAAGAGCGGTGAGAGCGTCATCACCCTTGCCGATGTGGCCGACATACGCGTGGGCAGCCAGTCGCCCAAGCTGGGCGTGGCCAGCGAACGGGCTCACCCCGCCGTGCTGCTTACCGTGACCAAGCAGCCCAACACCAGTACGCTCGACCTGACGGCCCATCTGGACCATGCGCTCGACGAGCTCAAAGGCAATCTGCCCGCCGACGTGCATATCTCTACCAACATCTTCCGCCAGGCCGACTTCATTAGCAGCAGCATCGACAATGTGAAGAAGTCACTCATCGAGGGAGCCATCTTTGTGGTCATCATCCTGATGATATTCCTTGCCAATGTGCGCACCACCATCATCTCGCTGGTCACCATCCCTCTGTCGTTTCTCGTGGCGATGATAGTGCTCAACGCCCTCGGCATAAGCATCAACACCATGACCCTGGGCGGTCTGGCGATAGCCATCGGGTCGCTGGTCGACGACGCCATAGTCGATGTGGAGAATGTCTACAAGCACATCAGGCTGAACCGACAGTTGCCCGAGGCCGAGCGCATGCCCATCATCCGGCTGGTCTATGAAGCCTCGCGCGAGGTGCGTATGCCCATCCTCAACTCTACCCTCATCATCATCGTGAGCTTTGCGCCGCTGTTCTTCCTCAGTGGCATGGAGGGCCGCATGCTCATCCCGCTGGGCATCGCCTTTGTGACGGCGCTCATGGCGTCGACGCTGGTGGCGCTCACGCTTACGCCCGTGCTCTGCAGCTATCTGCTCGGCAAGAGCAATGGCGAGATGGGCAAGGAGGCCTTTGTGGCAGTATGGCTCAAGGGATATTATCAGCGGACGCTGACATGGGTATTGGGCCACACCCGATGGGTGATAGGCTCTACCGCCGTGCTGCTGGTGGCGGCGTTAGGCATATTCTTCTCTTTAGGCAGCAGCTTCCTGCCCAAGTTCAATGAGGGCTCGTTTACCATCAACATATCTTCGCTCCCGGGCATCTCGCTCGAAGAGAGCGACTCCATAGGCGCACGGGCGGAGAGGCTCCTGCTGCAGGTGCCCGAGATAACCACCGTGGCACGCAAGACAGGCCGCGCCGAGCTCGACGAACATGCACTGGGCGTCAACGTGAGCGAGATAGAAGCTCCGTTCAAGCTCAAAGACCGCGGGCACGAAGAGGTGCAGAACGACGTGAGGCAGCGCCTGTCGGTGCTGGCGGGCGCCAACATCGAGATAGGTCAGCCCATATCCCACCGCATCGATGCCATGCTGTCGGGCACGCAGGCAAGCATAGCCATCAAGCTCTTTGGCAGCGACCTGAACAAGATGTACACCATAGGCAACCAGATCAAGAAGGCCTGCAAGGACATCGACGGCATCACCGACCTCAACGTGGAACAGCAGATAGAGCGTCCGGAACTCAAGATAGTGCCACGGCGCGAACTGCTGGCACGCAACGGCATCACGCTGCCCGAGTTCAACGAGTTTCTGGCTGTCAATCTGGCGGGCGAGACCGTATCGCAGGTGTACGAGGCGGGCAGAGCGTTCAACCTGGTGGTCAAGGCCGCCAACTACAACGAGATAAGCGACCTGATCATCGACACGCAGGACGGACGCAAGGTGCCTCTGTCCGATGTGGCCGACATCATATCGAGCGCCGGCCCCAACACCATCAACCGCGAGAACACCCAGCGCAAGATAGTCATCTCTGCCAACACCACCGACAGGGCACTGAGCGACGTGGTGGCCGACATCAAGACTGCGGTAGACAGCAATATCCAGTTGCCCGAGGGCTATCATATAGAGTATGGTGGACAGTTTGAGAGCCAGGAGCATGCTTCACGGGTGCTCTATCTCACCTGCACGATAGCCATCGCCATCATCTTCCTGCTGCTGTTCATGCAGTTCCGCAGCACGATGGAGGCCGGTGTGATACTGCTCAATCTGCCACTGGCGCTCATCGGCGGCATCTTTGCCATCGTCTTCACCACCGGCGAGGTGAGCATTCCCGCCATCATCGGCTTCATCTCGCTCTTCGGCATCGCCACGCGCAACGGCATGCTGCTCATCACCGAGTACAAGCGGCTGCGCACCGAAGAGGGCAAGACCGTGAAGGAAGCCATCATCGAGGGCTCGCTCTCACGACTCAACCCCATACTCATGACGGCTCTCACCTCGGCATTGGCGCTGGTGCCGCTGGCACTCGGCGGCGACCTGCCCGGCAATGAGATACAGTCGCCCATGGCCAAGGTGATACTGGGCGGACTCATCAGTTCGACATTACTCAATGCATTTATCATACCTATCATTTATGAAAAGATATCTCATCGCAATTAGCGCCATGCTCGCTACGCTGACGGCGGCAGCCACCGGCACAGACAGCATCGGCGACATACTCAGGCAAATAGCTGCCAATAACCTGACGCTCAAGGCGCAGGCACACGAAAGCGAGGCCGACGTGCTGGACATCAAGGCCGACAACGCGCTGGGCGGCCCATCGGTCGAATACAGTCCTTTCTTCAAGAAGGGATATTCGGGCGTGGTCGAGAGCGAGCTCGTGGTAAGCCAGGAATTCAAGTTTCCTACCAAGTACAAGGATTGCAGCCGGCTCGCGGGCATGCAGAGGAACGCCGGCCAGCAGCAGCTGCTCAAGCAGAGAAGGGACATGCTGCTCGAGGCCGAGCTGATATGCCTGGACATCATACGCCTCAACCAGACGCTCAGTATGCTCAACCAGCGCCTCACGGGCAGTGAGCAGCTGCGCAGTATGTACGAGCAGCGTATGGAGGTGGGCGACGCCAACATCCTGGAGCTCAACAAGGTGAAACTCGATGTCATGGAGGTGCAAGCCCTGGTGACCGAAGCGCGCAACGAGCGCATACTGCTGCTCCAGCAGCTCCAGCAGCTCAACGGCGGACAGGCCATAGAGGTCAACATGACCACTATGCCCGAGTTTGCAGCCATCACAGACTACAAGTCGTTTGAAGCGCTGGCGCTGGCCAACGACGCCGACATCAAGACAGCCGAAGCCTCGCTCAAGACAGCCGAGATGGACATGAAGATACAGAAAAACGAGTGGCTGCCCAACCTCACGGTAGGCTACCGCAGGAACACCGAGGAGGGAGAGCCTGTCAACGGAATGATGGTGGGCATGAGCTTCCCGCTCTACAGCAACAGCAAGAAAATCAAGGCTGCCCGTGAGCGCAAGCAGAGTGCCGAGATACAGGTGATGCAGTCGCGCCGGGAAGCCGAGGCTTCTATCAGGTCGCGCTACCAGCAGCTCAAGGGGCTGCAGCAGGTGCTCGACCACAGCGATGTCAAGATGATGAACGAGAGTATCGCCCTCTTTGCCAAAGCGCTGAAGCAGGGAGAAATCACCGCGCTGGTCTACTACGAGGAAATCAACAATATCTATCAGAAACTGCAACGCCACATCGACCTGCACTGCCAGAGCACCAAACTCCTGGCCGAACTGCACAAGAACGAGTTGTAACACGCCAGACACCACTATCGCCACAGCGGCTGCCGTCTTCTGTAGAGTAGAGACGGCAGCCGCTGTTTGGGTTACCGGGGTGCAGGGGCCAATGATACAGGTCAATAAGACACCATGAAAACGAAGAAAGACACCGCGCCAGCACCGATGTGTGGACAAAAGATGATACCTTTGCAGTCGTTTTTAAGGACACTTACATTATTACCGTTTTAGCAACACCACTTATGCAAGTATTTACGTACAAACCCAAACTGGTTTCTACCCTGAAACACTATAACCGTAGTAAATTTATGCAAGACCTCATGGCCGGCATCATCGTGGGCATCGTAGCCCTGCCGTTGGCCATCGCCTTTGGTATCGCTTCGGGCGTAACGCCCGAGAAGGGCATCATCACCGCCATCGTGGCTGGCTTCATGGTATCGGTCTTCGGCGGAAGCCGCGTGCAGATAGGCGGACCTACAGGTGCTTTCATTATCATCATCTACGGCATCATACAGCAATACGGCATACAGGGACTCACCATAGCTACACTCATGGCAGGCGTGTTCCTGATACTCTTCGGTGTGTTGCGCCTGGGTACAATCATCAAGTATATACCCTATCCTATCGTCGTGGGATTTACGAGCGGTATCGCCGTAACCATCTTTACCACCCAAATCAAGGACTTGTTGGGTCTGACTATGGCGACGGTACCTTCTGACTTCACCGAGAAGTGGATAGCCTACTTCCATGACATCAGCACGATAGACTGGTGGACGGCGATGGTGGGCATAGTGAGCATCGTGATTATCACGCTCACGCCCCGATTCAGCAAGAAGATTCCTGGCTCGCTGGTGGCTATCATCGTGATGACTCTGGCGGCTCTGATACTCAAGCAGTTTTATGGCGTGACAAGTATAGAGACCATAGGCGACCGCTTCTCTATCAACAGCGAACTGCCCAGTGCCACCGTGCCCGCCCTGTCGTGGGATATCATCAAGAGCCTGGTGTCGCCGGCGCTTACCATTGCCATCCTCGGCGCCATAGAGAGCCTGCTCTCTGCCACGGTAGCCGACGGTGTGATAGGCCATCACCATGACTCCAATACCGAGCTCATCGGACAGGGTCTGGCCAACCTCGCCTCGCCCCTCTTCGGCGGCATCCCTGCCACCGGAGCCATAGCCCGCACCATGACCAATATCAACAACGGCGGCCGCACCCCTGTAGCCGGCATCATCCATGCGGTGGTGTTGCTGCTCATCTTCCTCTTCCTCATGCCGCTGGCGCAGTATATCCCCATGGCGTGTCTGGCAGGCGTGCTGGTGGTAGTGTCGTACGGCATGAGCGGCTGGCGCTCGTTTGCCATGCTGATGAAGAACCCCAAGAGCGATGTCAGCGTGCTGCTTATCACCTTTATCCTGACCATACTCTTCGACCTAACCATAGCCATCGAGGTGGGCCTCATCATCGCCTGTCTGCTCTTCATGAAGCGTATGGCTGAGACCAGCGATGTCAAGGTAATCATGGACGAGATAGACCTGACCGACGAGACCGACGTGAGACTGGAGAACAACGAGCACCTCACCATCCCCACCGGCGTGGAGGTGTACGAAATCAACGGCCCCTACTTCTTCGGTGCCGGCAACAAGTTTGAGGAAATCATGGCCAACTTCGGCGACCGCCCCAAGGTGCGCATCATCCGTATGCGTAAGGTGCCGTTTGTCGACTCTACCGGCATACACAACCTCACCAATCTGTGTATGATGAGCCGCAAGGAGGGCATACAGATTGTGCTGTCGGGAGTGACTCCCAAGGTAGAACAGGTGCTCGAGCACGCAGGCTTCTACCAGATTGTGGGCAAAGAGAACATCTGCAGCCACATCAACCTGGCTCTGGAGCGTGCCAAGGAAATCATAAGATAAACCGCCATCGCCCCCTGCTGGCGGGCGACCCACGCGCGTATATATAATAAGGTAAGGACTGGGAGTGTGAGTGCTCCAAGTCCTTACCTTATTATATATATAGACACCAGAAAGCTGCCGCAGGATAAAGGACTAAGGCTTCAGCCACTCGTCCTTGTACTGCTTGGGCGTCTTGTTCATGCTCTTTCTGAATACCATGATGAAGTATGCGGTATCGCTGTATCCACATGCCTCTGCCACCTGAGCCACCGTCATGTCGGCGGTCTGCAGGAGTTCGCAAGCCTTTCGGATGCGGCGCGAGGTGATATATGCCGCCGAGGTGAGGCCCGTATGCTGCTTGACCTTACGCGTGAAGGTGGCACGGGTGACCCCGAAGCGAGCCGCCAGGTCGGCGAGGTCTATGTCGCCTTCGCCGATACGGCTGTCTACATACTGCTGCACCTCGTCGATGAAGTCGGGAGTGCGGTCGGTGGTCTCTACCTGTCCGTCGGCATCGTCGACAACCGACACGGAGCCAGCATACTTGTCGCGCAGCATACGCCGCTGCCGGAGCAGTAGACTTACGCGCACCAGCAGTTCGTCGGCACGGAACGGCTTGAGCAGATAGGCGTCGGCACCAGCCTGAAAACCCTTCATGCGACCCTGCACCGAAGAGTCTGATGACACCATGACGATGGGGATATGACAGGTAGCAGCCTGCGCACGCACACCCTCGCAGAGCTGATAGCCATCAACGACGGGCAACACGCCGTCGGTGATAATCAGGTCGGGCGCGGCAATTCTGATTTTATGCAGACCGTCTTCACCATTGGAGGCAAAGAACACCTTGTAATGATTCTTCAGCTGGTCGGCAACATAGCGGGCCACCTGTGCCGACTCTTCGACGATGAGTATGCGTGGCTTGTTGTCGGCATCGGCTTCGACGACAGGGGGCATGTCGGCATCTGTAGGAGATAGAGCGGCAGGAGTGTGGAGGGTCTTCTGCTCGGTGAGGCGAGGATAGTCGTGGTCGCCATGACGCAGGGGGATGGTGATGATGAACTGGGCATACTCGCCCAGCTTGCTCTTCAACTTGATATCGCCATCCATAGCTCGTATGGCAGCCTGCACCGCCTGGATATTCAGCCCCACATGCATATAGATTTCAGAGGTATTCTTGCTGTCATAGGGCTTGAGCAGGTCTTTGACTACCTCGGGCGACATACCCTGGCCGCGGTCTTTGAGTTCGAGCCTGAGCATGCGCCTCTCGATAGACATGCTGATATAGAGGTCGGACTGGTTGTAGGCATGGTGCAACATATCGGTCAGCAGATTGCCAAGAATCTTGTCGACATAATCGGGCACGAAGTCGGCCTCTATCTTGTTGCGCTTGGAGGTCACCACAAGACGTATCTGGCGCTTCGCGGCCTCATGGCGATAGGCTTCGACCAGCATGCGTACATATCCCACGATGTCGTCGTGACACCACTGTGCCTCGTCGACGGGTCTGATGCTGATATTGGTGATATCCACCACACTGTCTACCAGATGGAGCAGACGACGAGAGGCTGCCTGAAGCTGCGACACCTCGTCGCGTATCTGCTGGTTGTCGGTCTGCGACTCTATGGAGTTGCCCGCCGACTGGATGATGGTCACCGGTGTGCGCAGTTCGTGCGAGATATTGGCGAAGAAGCGCACACGGGCGTCGCGGAACTCTCTGTAGGCGGCAAGCGTGCGGGTGCGGATGCGCAGGAGGTAATAGGAGAACGCCAAGAGGACTATCATACCTACCATGATGAGCGTAAACACGAGCCATCCACTCTCCTGCTGCTTGCGCATACGGTCCATATCCTTGCGCACATAGTTGAGCTTGCGCGTATTGTCGGCCATGAGCTCGTCTATCTGCACATTCTGGATATCACCCAGTTTCTCCAGGTTCATCACCGTGTCGTTCCAGTTCTTGTAGTCGACATAGGCAGCAAGGGCTTTGGCTGTATTGCCCGACTTGCGATAAATCTGATAATAGAGCAGGGCTATCTGAGAGCGGTCGCCAGGCGAGTTGATTTCGTCGGCGGTCATCTTGGCCTCCTGCAGATACTCGATAGCGGTGGCGGTCATCTGTCGCTTGATGTAGACACGCGCAAGGCTTATGCAGGACCACAGGCGGAGATAGCGGTCGGAGTGGGCCATCAGGGTAATATAAGCCTTGTCGTACTCGGCAGTGGCCTTGGCATAGTCGCCCCTATCCTCGTAGAGGCCGCCATACTCGATACGAATGAGCGCCATACCCACCTCGTCGTTGATGAGCTGTTTCTGCTCCATGGATTTCTGGAAATAGAACTGGGCAGAGTCGAGGTTGTTCTGGGCTCTGAACACTCTGCCGATATCAGAATAGTTGAGCGCCATACCATAAGCGCTGCCCAACTTGATTTCGCCGGCAAGCGAGCGCCTGAAGTAGTCGAGGGCAACCTTGTAGTTGCGGATGGTATAATAGATTTTTCCCAGACCGTTGAGTATCTTCAGCTGACTCTTGAAGGCCGCGGCAGTGGTGTCGCTCCACTGCTGGCAGTAGCCCAGACCAAGAGTCATGCTGCTGGTGGCAAGGTACATGGCACCCAGACGGCGGTAGTTGGTACCCAGTTCGTTGAGGGTATTGACGATTTCCATCGTGTCGCAGATACTGTCGGCCACAGCCAGCCCCTGCTTGTGGGTAAGGATGGCGCGACCGAACTGGTTGTCTACACGATATGCCCTACCCAACCGCCGCAGCACGATAGACTCGCCCATACGGTTGCCCGACTGGCGGTAGACTTGGAGCCAATGCTTCAGGTCGGTGGTGTCGGCCACCGCGTTCAACTTGCGTTCTATCTGTTTGTACTCAGGGGTATTGTATATAGGTACCGTCTTCTTGTCGCTACAGCCAGCAAGAAGCAGCAGTCCCAGAACCACCGAGAGGTAATAGATGGGAAGATATGGATGCTTGATGGGTCTCATACTTTGCCGTGTTCTGTTCTCATTAATGCTAAGATACCACAAAATTAATGAAAACCAAGAACAAGGCAAAGCAAAAGAAATATTATTTTAGGTTTTGGCCGTCTATTGGGGGCTTTATCGGCGGTTTATATCGACTCTGACGCCCATGCTGAGACCAAACTCGAAGGGCTTGTCGCTGTAGATGGTGCTGACGCCGCTGCCATTGTCGAAGTGGTAGGACACGCCGGGCTCGATATAGAGGCTCACGGCGCGGGTGGCACGATACTCGGCACCGGCAGACAGCTGTACCGAAAGCTGGGGACGGCTCATCTTGACATCTTCGTTGCGCTGCTGACCGGTATAGCTCACCGTGCGACGGCCCTTGACCAGTTTCTCTACCTCGCCGCCAGCGGTGAGATAGACATTGACATGGCGGTTGCCCCATACATTGTAGCCCACAGCCACAGGCACGCCGATGAAGTGGAGATGCTGGTCGATGTCCTCGCCGCCCATCTCTATCTCTGACGAGTGATAGCTGTAGTTGACGCCGGTCTGCACGCTCCAACGGTCGTCGAGCGAGTAGCGCAGAGAGAGACCTCCCTTGACGGGCAGCTTGTGATGGGTGCGGCCACCGCTCCTGCCCATAGGGAGCATGGGCACGCGGCTGGGGTGGATCATATCGCCGCTGCCATAGACGTCATTGTCCGCTAAAAAGCCACTGCCGGCAGGCAGTTCGGAAGGGATGACAGAGTTGCCTGACTGGGCGCCGCGCACGTAGGCGCCAATCGACATGGGATGGGAGCGGCGGGTGGATGGATAATGTATCACTCTGCGCTCGGTCTTTCTGACAGTAGAGCCCGACGGGGAGACAGGCTTCGAGGTGGCAGCAGGCTTGGTGGCAGTCTGGCGGTCGGCATCGGTCGGGCGCTGCTCCATCACCTCACATTCGGGCTCGGGCTCTATATTATATATAGGTGTAGAGGCGGCGGGCGTGGTATTGTCGGCGAGCATCACCTCCCTGACGGCGGTGGGGCTGAGGGTTGCCTTCCATCGGCGCACGGCAGAGACCAGTGAGCTGGGCTCGCCAGCAGTCTGGGCGTCGTTGGCAGTGGCTACGGCAGAGGGCTGCACCGCATGGGTGGTGGGCAATGAGGCTGTCGGCGCCATCTCGGGAGCCGAGGGGGTAAGCACAAATACGGCTACGACAACGGCTGCTGCCACCGCTGCCAGAGCTGCTATGCGCTGGGTCCACAGAGGCACTACAGGGGCTTTGCGCGAGGTGGCTGCCAGGGGCTTCAGCCCGCGGCGCTGCATCTCGGCCACGATGTCATCATACAGTCCCTCAGGAACATCAGCCTCATAATGCTCCATCTTCTGCTGTATGCGATTAATCCATTTGTCGTTGGTTGTCATATCTGTCTTTTATAGTCTTTTATCATTTGTGCGAGCATTGTGCGTGCCCGCTTGTACTGCGACGCCGAGGTGTCGGGCTTGATGCCGAGCGCTGCGGCTATCTCCTTGTGGCTCTTGCCCTCGATGGCATAGAGGTTGAAGACGGTGCGATAGCCTACGGGCAGTCGTCTTATCATGTCCAGGATTTCGCCCTCGCTGAGTCCGGCGACATCGGGTTCGTCGGTGGTGTCATCGGCTATGTTCTCGACCTCGCCCATCATGGTTGTCGACGCTTGGGCACGCAGAAACATCAGCGCCTGGTTGATGGTGATGCGCGCCATCCATGCCTGGAGCGAGCCCCGGCCCTGATAGGTGAAGGAAGAGATATGGGTATAAATCTGGATGAGCGACTCCTGCAGCACATCTTTCTGGTCGTCGGCGTCGGTGATGTATCGGGCGCAGATACCGGCAAGCACGCCTGCATAGGAATCGTACAGACGACGCATGGCCGAGGCATCGCCCCGGCCAAACAGTTGTATTATCTGTTGTTCGATATCTGCTTGATACAATCGCATAGGATAGCACGTCGCCCGTGGGGCCACACCCGCTACGGGGCATGGCCTCGGGACTCAAAACACTGTTATTTGCGGGTACAATACTTGAACTGCGCCTTCTTTTCGCCAGTGAACGACTGCCACTTGACGGTGAGCAGCACGGTCTTGCCTTCAGTGTCGGGCAGCTGGTTGAGACGGAAAGCTATCAGTCCGTCTGCAGGATAGCCAGAGACATCGCCGTGGGCATTGTGACGAATTTCCACCGTGTAGGGTTCGTTGCACTTCACGAGGTTGAGCTCGTGGGGCTTGTTGCTGCCAAAGAGGGTGCGGAAGCGCAGGGTGAAATATCCGTCTTCGACCACCGTGGCCCAGCTGTTGACCACCTCTATCGGGTCTTTGCCGTAAGTCTGGTCGTCGTCGGCGCTATGGAGCACCATAGGTTTGGTGCGTATGGTGTCAATCCAGTTGACATAGACCGAGCGTGAATTGTGTCCGGTGGATTTCTGGTCTTCCTTGAAGTTGACGAGGGCTCTCACCTCCTTGCCGCCATAAGGGGCTGTCTTGATATTGGTAGGTACGAGCGTGGTGGCATCGTCGAGCTGCATATAGAAGGCACCTGTCGCGGCATTGGTCTTCAGTGTGACCAGCGCATTGGGGAAGTAGGTGCTTCCGTTATCATCGTCATCGTTGCAGGACTGCAGGGTGAAAGAAGAGACTGCCAACACGAGGCAGAGGGTAAGGAATTTCAATTTGTTCATATCTGTCTTTTGCTTTTTGTTTCGTCTATTAAATGCAGCCGCAGCCATTTCCTTGCACGTATTTACTTTTTTTAACCATTAGGAATGGCTTCCCGCCACCACGGTCATCACGCCAAGGAGAGCGGAAACGCGCGCGCTGAAGCGGGAGCAGACGGGATGCATCGCGATAACTGCCACAAAAATAATACAAACCACGCGGAGAAAGAAATAAATTCGCCGTTTTCTTGTCGGTTGCCATTGTTTTCGTGTCAGCAGCCATCGTTTTCTTGTCGGCTGCCATTGTTTTCTTGTCGGCTGCCATTGTTTTCTTGTCAGCTGCCATTGTTTTCTTAATCAGTTGTCATTGTTTGTTTGCCAGCAGCTATTGTTTTCGCGCGTCTACAGCCATCGGCGGCATCAAAGCTAAGGGACAGTCCGACGGCCATCGGGCGCATCGGGCAAGGGCGGCGCGCATTTTCGACAGTGATGGCATAGAAGTTAATTTCGTGGTTTGAAACCGTCATTGCAAACCCTGCAATCAGCGTTTCACAGCTCGAAACCATCATTTCAAACCCCAAAATCAGGTTTAAGGAGGTTGGCGGAAGTTTTGTGGATATATATAAATAAGGTGGGGATGCATTTGCTTCGGTTTGCACCAACCAGGAATACCGCTGGCTGCGTCTCAACAATGCCAAATGAAAAAACATTGGTTTTTTCTTTGCATTGTCTTCGACTTGCACTACTTTACGGCTGCGCCGTGAAGGTAGGCGGCACCTCAAGAATAAAAATAAACGAGTTTATTTTGTATTCTCTTCGGTTTGCACTACCTTTGCAGATATGGAAATAAATCTTCTTACTACGGCGGAAGCCGAAAAGCTGAACGAGCTTATTGACAACGCCCAACAGATAGTAGTGACTTGCCACAAGTCGCCCGACGGCGACGCTATGGGTGCAAGCCTGGCGTGGACAGACTATCTCTCTGCCCAGCGTGATAAAAAAGTGACAATGGTAGTGCCCGACGCCTATCCCGACTTTCTGCATTGGCTGCCGGGAACAGAACGCGTGGTGCGCTATGACAAGCATAAGGACCAGGTGGCAGAAATCATGACTCATGCCGACCTGATATTCTGCATCGACTTCAATGCTATGTCGCGCGTAGACGAAATGACAACGGTGCTCACCGAAGCCACAGGCCACAAGGTGATGATGGACCATCATCTGAACCCCGAAAAGGAGGGCATGGAGCTGATGGTGTCGCATCCCGAGCTGAGCAGCGCCTCTGAGGTGGTGTTCCGCGTGGTATGGCAGTTGGGTGGTTTTGACATGATGACCCGCCGCTGCGCCACACAGATATACTGCGGCATGATGACCGACACGGGAGGGTTTACCTACAACTCCACCCGTCCGGAGATATATTATATAATAGGTCAGCTGCTCACCAAGGGCATCGACAAAGACCGCATCTACCGCAATGTGTACAACAACTACAGTTGCTGGGCCATGAGGCTGAGGGGGTATATCATCTCGCAGAAGCTCAATTACTTTGAAGACTATCACGCCTCTTACTTCACCATCACCCGCAGCGATATGGCGCGCTTTCACTTCATCAAGGGCGACGCCGAAGGGCTGGTCAACGAGCCGCTGCGCATCAAGGGCATGAAGCTCTCTATCTCGCTGCGCGAAGACGACCGCCACGACAATCTGATATGGGTGAGTCTGCGCTCGGTTGATGACTTCCCCTGCAACGAGATGGCTGCCAGACACTTCAACGGTGGCGGACACCTCAACGCCAGCGGCGGCAAGCTCTGCTGCACGATGGACGAGGCAGAGAAGGCTGTGAGAGAAGCCATCATAGACTTCTCCGACAAGCTGAAATAAACTTAATTCGAGATAAAATGAAAACAAGAAAATGGCTCATGATAGCCGCCATGGGACTGATGCTGACTGCCTGTCAGGAGAAGAAGCAGCCCTACAACATCATCGTAAAGAAGGAGCAGGCACCCAAGCCTACCAAGACTCTGGCCATAGGCGACTATGTGCAGAAGTATCACGTAGAGTGGCTGGGCAAGGACTATACGATAACGGTAGCGGCAAAGGCTGACTCGACGCTGGACAAGGTGAGCGACGGCACACGCAAATACTACGACAACCGCATCGCGCTCACCATCAACCGCGAAGACGGTACACAGTTTCTGCACCGCGAGTTTACCAAAAACGATTTTTCCGCCCATGTCGATGCCGGCTACCTGGACAACAGTGCGCTGGTGGGTATCGTGTACGACAAAATCGATGGCGACAACCTCACCTTTGCTGTCAGCGTGGGCTCGCCCGACAAGTCGAGCGACGACTACGTGCCCCTGCTCATCAAGATAGGACGCACGGGCAGTGTCTCTGTGAGCAAAGACACACGCCTGGACACCAGCTCGGCTGACGAAGCGGCAGATGAAGTATTCTAACCCTAAAAAACATAATCATGAAGAATGTAATCACAGCACTCCTGCTCTGCATCTCGATAGGAGTATCGGCACAGACCATGGGCAATCCTATGCCCAACGTTTCGGCGGAAGAAAATCCGCTGCAGACCATCAACAACACGCCCGGCCTCTGCGCCATCTTCCGCACATGGGGCTTCATAGGCGACAGCCTGTGTAGCGGCGAGATGGAGAGTCGCGACGAGAATGGCAAGCTGGGTCATCACGACATGTACGAATACTCGTGGGGCCAGTTCCTGTGCCGTGCCTGTGGCGCCGAGGGCGAGAACTTCAGCCGCGGAGGTCAGACCGCCAAGGGATGGATAGCCGACGACACCAAGCGCGGATGGGCATACTGCAAGATGAACCCCAAGCAGGCTTACATCGTGGCTATGGGTGTAAACGACTATACACGCCGCAAGCGCAACAATCTGAAGTGTGGCAGTCTGGACACCGACGTAGACCTCAAGGACTACAACAACAATGCCCCGACCTATGCCGGCTATATGGCTGGCATCATACAGCGACTGCAAAGCATACAGCCCAAGGCAAAGATATTTGTGGTGACACGCCCGCAGACCGACAAGGGCAACAACGCCTATGACGAGTTCAACGAGGTGGTGCGCGGGCTGGCACGTATGTTCAGCAACGTATATGTCATCGACCTCTTCAAGCACGCCCCACTCTATGACGCCGATTTCCAGGACCGTTATTACGTAGGAGGCCATCTCAATGCGATGGGCTACGAGTACACGGCACGTGTATTCATGACCTACATAGACTGGATTATCCGCAACAACTATAAAGAATTCAAGGAAGTGGCCTTCATTGGTACCAAACTCCACTATACGCCTGATAATGAATTGAAAAAGAAGAAATAGCGTCATCCCGGGCATGCCAAAGATACCCATAAATGGCCCATGGGGATAAAAAACATGCCCGAAAATTTGCAAGACTCAGAAAAAAGCGCTACCTTTGCACTCGCAAATGAGAAATATCGCGGAGTGGAGCAGTTGGTAGCTCGCCAGGCTCATAACCTGGAGGTCGCATGTTCGAGTCCTGCCTCCGCAACTACAACGTCCGAAAAGCAAATAACCAAGGCTTTTCGGACGTTTTTCGTATATACACCCGTACAGGGGTCAAACAGTAAGGCCCAGATATATCGGGTGAGCCATAATAAGGCTACAGTTCTATTATCGGTCATCCCGAAACATCCCGAAACAAAAAGGCGCTATCCGTACTGCCTCTGTCGCGCTGTGGAGAGCGCTGTGGGCCATGCGGATAGCGCAGATGTTGACGGCTTGATGGCTGCGGTAGCAGGCAAGCCGATGATGGGTTCTTTAGAACAGGTGTGAGGGATAAACGCCCTCGTCAATGAGGCTCTGGATGCGGGCTACCACACTGTCGCGGTCGGCAGCATAGGTCACGCCAAACCACTTGCTGGTGGTATCGAGCACCTTGACGGTAGCGGTCTTCTCGTTGATGAGCTTGTTGACCATCAATGGGATGAAGAACTCTGCCTTCAGGTTTTCCATATTCTTCTTGTCGCTAAGGAACTCCTTGAAGTAAGCCTCGCTATAGTCGAAGTAATCGGGAGTGAAGCCCCACATATTCATACTTACGGGCGTGTTGTCCTCGACAGCTACCCACTGGCCCTGCTCATCCTTGTAGCATACGGGGCCATTGACGCGCATAATCTCGGTGCGCTCAACCACGGTGGTAAGGTGGCCAGCCTCGTCCTTAGAGCAGATACCACGAGCCACGGTACCGTTCTCGCTCAGCGTATTGCCTACACGGAAGCCCACCATAGCATAATCGTTCTTGGCGCCCTCGGGCAGCTCTGACAGGAACTTGCCGATTACCATAAAGGCATCACGGTTGTAGAAGTCGTCGCAGTTGATGACGCAGAAAGGCTCCTTGATGATATCCTTGGCCATGAGCACGGCGTGGTTGGTACCCCAAGGCTTCTGACGGCCTTCGGGCACGCTGAAGCCCTCGGGCAGCGCGTCGATAGACTGGAAGCATATCTCTGCGGGGATATGTCCCTCATATTTGGAAAGAACCTTATCGCGGAAATCCTGCTCAAAGTCCTTACGGATTACGAAGACGATTTTGCCAAAACCAGCCTGGATGGCGTCGTAGATAGAGTAGTCCATAATGGTCTCACCATTGGGACCCAGACCGTCGAGCTGCTTGAGCCCACCGTAGCGGCTTCCCATACCAGCCGCAAGAAGTAACAATGTAGGTTTCATATTATATATAATGTGTTAAGTTATAGTCACCATGCAAAAGTAATCAAAAAATATCGGAATACACAGCACCTTTACAGTTAATTTATGCCATCGTTCTATTTTTGTCTGTAATGTCCGAAATCTTGCCGACCACCACGCTGCGGCTGGCATCGATTTCGGTCATCACGGCGATTACGACAAAGACAGGCGGCGCCTCAACAATACAAATTGAAAAAACATTCGCTGTATTGTCTTCGGCTTGCACTACTCTATGGCTCACCATGAAGGTAGGCGGCGCCTCAACAATACAAATTGAAAAAACATTCGTTTTTCCTTTGTATTGTCTTCGGCTTGCACTACTCTATGGCTCACCATGAAGGTAGGCGGCGCCTCAACAATACAAATTGAAAAAACATTCGTTTTTCCTTTGTATTGTCTTCGGCTTGCACTACCTTTGCAATATGATTGACATAAACGAGATAAAGGACAAGCGGATAGCCGTGCTGCTCTCGGGCGGCGTCGACAGTTCGGTGGTGGTATACGAGCTGGCCCACATGGGGCTCAAGCCCGACTGCTTCTACATCAAGATAGGGCCAGAGGAACAGGAGGAATGGGACTGCACCTCTGAGGAAGATCTGGAGATGGCCACGGCTGTGGCCGGAAGGTTCGGATGCCGCCTGCAGGTGATAGACTGCCACCGCGAATACTGGGACCAGGTGACGCGATACACCATGGAGAAAGTCAAGGCGGGCTATACGCCCAACCCCGACGTAATGTGCAACAGGCTCATCAAGTTTGGCGCCTTCGACGAGAAGATGGGGCACAACTACGACCTGATTGCCACCGGCCACTACGCCCAGACGGAAATCATAGACGGACGCAAATGGCTCTGCACCAGCCCCGACCCGGTCAAAGACCAGACCGACTTTCTTGCCCAAATCTACGACTGGCAGCTGCGCAAGGCGCTCTTCCCCATAGGTCACTATGAGAAAGACGAGGTGCGCCAGATAGCCGAGCGCGAGCATCTGGTCAACGCCCGACGTCGCGACAGCCAGGGTATCTGCTTCCTGGGGCAGATAGACTACAACGAATATATACGCCGATACCTGGGTGAGAACCCCGGAGATGTGATAGAATGGGAAACCGGCAAGCGCATTGGCGGCCATCGTGGACTCTGGTTCCACACCATCGGCCAGCGCAAGGGTCTCGGGCTGGGCGGCGGTCCCTGGTTTGTCATCAAGAAGGATGTGGAAAAGAATATCCTGTACGTCAGTCACGGCTACGACCCGGAGACTGCGTACAAGCAAGAATTCAAGATACATGATTTTCATTTCCTCACAGCCGGTTTCGACAAAGATGAAACCGACGTGACGTTCAAGATTCGCCATACTCCCGACTACCATCACGCCACCATCCGACAATGTGGGGATGGCTGTTATATGGTCTATTCGGCTGAGAAGATACATGGCGTGGCGCCGGGTCAGTTCTGCGTCGTCTACGACCACGAGCACCACCGCTGTTATGGTTCAGGAGAGATTACTTTGTAGTAGTCTCTTCTTTTTTTTCACCCTTGTCTTTCACCGTGGCTTCATAGGCGCGCTTCACGGAGTCCTTCTCGTCCATCTTCTGCAGAGCCTGCTTGACTTTGCGCGTACGTCGGCGACGGGCCCGGCCTTTGAAGTCAAAGATTTTCACGAGATCAAAATCGACCACACTTGTCTTGGGATTGAGCAGCTGGCGTTCCTTGGGGTCGGTGACACCCCACTGCTCCACATTCTCACGCAGACGCTTGGACAAGTCCTCGCCCACCACCTCGACTTCGCCCAGGGTGCGGGTGCGGGGAATCAGACCGATAGAGTCGCCCACTTCCTTGAAGCCCATCGAGTGGGTGAGATACTTGGGATGACTCACCGTGATGGTATCAAACTTCTCGGGCAGAACGAGTTGGCCCGTATAGGGCGTGGTGTATGTTCTGGACTTGTCGACCCTTACCCTCACCTGACGGATGGGCACCCGGGTCTCCAGGTCATAAATCACCACTTTCTTCTGGGCGTAGACCGACACGGAGAACAGGCATAGCAGCGAAAAGAGTACACGATAGTTCATGACAAGTATCTTACTATTGAGTTTGTAATTCTGCAAAAGGCGGCCCATGCAGAACTCGCACTGCCGCCTTTTAGGTATGTATCAGGCTCTATTCGAGTCCCATTTCCTTCATCGCCTTTGCCGCTGCTTTGCCTACAGCCTCGTGGGCCTTCTGTCCAGCCTCATTGGCTTTCTCATTGATTTTGGCATTGGCTTTGGCAGCAGCCTCGTTGACCTTGGCTTTGGCGTCAGACTTGGCGGCCTCGACAGCCTCTTTGGTCTTGGCATCTACCTTCTTGGCAGCCTCTTCGGCAGCATTCTGCGCGGCTTCGGGCATACTGGTTACGCTGTTTACCAGATTGCTCACCTCACTGTCTTCGCCAGCGATGGCAGTAATCTGTGCCGCATGCTCCTTTAGATATGTCTGGGCCTTGGCCATATATGCCTTGGCTTCTTCGAGCTTGCCCGCCTTGACCAGCTGGGCATATTTCTCCTTGATGGCAGCGAGGGTCTTCATCAGCGCGTTGGGGTCCTTGCTCTTAAGCTGGGCATCAAGCATACTTACTACATCATCGTCTACAGGGGCAGCCACCTCTATGGTTTCGCCTTCGGCAGGGGCATTCTGCTTGTTGCCGCAACTTGCCAAGGCAGTCATGGCGAGGATGCCGGCAAAGAAAAACAATTTCTTCATATTCTTATCTTTATTGGTTATAGACCTGAGTCTCTTGTCTGCAAAGATAGTATATTGCTGCTTTAGCCCAATGGGTTATTAAGATGATTTAACCCACTACCCTACCAATTTATAATTAATTTGGCAAGGCGCAGCAGTTTATCCCCTTTTGGCCGGGCCATACGCCATCAGCTGCTGCCAGTCATCGGCCAGCCTGCGGATGCTGGGCAGAATGACATTGGCACCCTCGCGGACCAGCACCTCATCGGGCAGCGGACCGCTATTGACGCCGATGGTGAATATCTGGGCTGCCACGCCGGCTCTTACGCCCATCGGCGCATTCTCTACCACTATACCCTCCCAGGCGTTCTTGTTGCCTGCCAGTTCCAGACCTTTCAGATAGGGGTCGGGGGCTGGCTTTCCGTGGCTTACGTTGTATGCCGACACGATGTGCTGTTCGTCGATAAAGTCTCCGAAGTCGTTGACAAGGCGCTGGATGAGGGGTTTCTGTCCGCTCCCGGTAACCACACAGATGGTCAGTCCAGCCTCGCGTATCTGCTTCATCAGGTCTACGACGCCATCGAATATCCCGGCTTCGGGCATCTGGTGAAACAGTCGCGCCTTTTCGTCGTAGATAGCTTGGGCCTCAGCCTCGGTGAGTTTCTTTCCCGTCTGGCGCTCGGCATAGATGCGTATGGTGTCGACACCCTTCATGCCCTCGGTGGCATAGGAGTCTTCGGCGGTGAAGTGGAGCCCATTGGCGCCCATAGCCTGCTGCCATGCCACAGCATGATTGGGCATGGAGTTGTAGAGCACGCCATCCATATCGAAGAGCACGCAGCGGAATCCCTTCCACTCGTCCTTGCTGGCGAGCTGATGGCCATCGACCATACGGTCCAGGTATCTGTTAATCTCTCTCTCGTACATTATTATAATAATAAAGGGAGGAAGTTACTCCCCCCTTGTTATTGTATCAAGCCCAGAGGCGTTGCGATTACTTCTCGTTCTGCAGACGCTCCTGGATAGCCTTGCTCTCAGCCTCATAGCCAGGTTTGTTGAGCAGGGCAAACATATTCTTCTTGTAAGCCTCAACACCGGGCTGGTTGAACGGATTGACCCCAAGGATGTTGCCGCTGATACCACAACCTATCTCAAAGAAGTAGATAAGCTGACCGATGTAATACTCGTTGAGCACGGGCACGCTGATGCGGATATTGGGCACGCCGCCATCCACGTGGGCGAGACGTGTACCGAGTTCAGCCATCTTGTTGACCTCATCCACACGCTTTCCGGCGAGGAAGTTGAGACCGTCGAGGTTCTCATCGTCATGAGGGAAGTCGAGTTCGCGGTTGGGAGTCTCTACCGAGATGACTGTCTCATAGATAGAGCGCTCGCCATCCTGAATCCACTGGCCCATAGAGTGCAGGTCGGTGGTGAAGTCGCAAGATGCGGGGAAGATACCCTTGCCATCCTTGCCTTCGCTCTCACCGTAGAGCTGTTTCCACCATTCGGCGATGAAGTGGAGCTTGGGCTGGTAGTTGACCATAATCTCAATCTTCTTGCCACCCTCATTGTAGAGAGCGTTGCGCACGGCAGCATACTGTGCAGCGATATTCTCGCCGAAAGGCACATTCACGCCAGTAGCCTTCTCCATATCAGTAGCACCAGCCACGAGAGCCTTGATGTCGAAACCGGCACAGGCTATAGGCAGCAGACCCACGGGAGTGAGCACAGAGAAACGGCCACCCACGTTGTCGGGAATGATGAAGCTCTTGTAGCCTTCCTTGTCAGCACAAGTGCGTGCGGCACCGCGCTTGGCATCGGTAACAGCCACTATCACCTCACGAGCCACGTCCTTGCCCATCTGGGCCTCACACTGCTTCTTGAGCAGACGGAAAGTGAGGGCGGTCTCGGTGGTGGTACCCGACTTGGAGATATTGATGACGCCGAAGCGCTTGCCCTTCAGATAGTCGGTGAGCTCAGCCAGATAGTCCTCGCTGATGTTGTTGCCGGCAAAGAGAATCTGCGGGTTCTTCTTGTCCTGAATGAGCCAGGCAAACGAGTTGCCGAGGGCTTCGATGACAGCGCGCGCGCCGAGGTAGCTGCCGCCGATACCGGCTACCACTACTACCTCACACTTCTCTCTGAGGGTGTTGGCAACAGACTGGACTTCATCGAGGAAATCAGGAGTAATACTTGATGGCAAGTGAAGCCATCCTAAGAAGTCGTTGCCGGGGCAAGTATTGTTCTCCAATGCCTCGAGAGCGACTTTAGCTTTGGGTTCATACGCCTCTACCGCACCCTCACCAAGGAAGGAAGCGGCTTTGGTAAAGTCTAAAGAAATACTTTTCATTTTAGTCTATCTAAAACTGTCTGTTAATAATTTGATTTCAATCTGGGGATTGATGCGTTCGTAGAGGATGTTGTACACCGCGTCGAGGATAGGCATATTGACGTGCATGTGGCGGTTGATTTCCTTCATGCACTTCGTACCGAAGTATCCCTCGGCTATCATCTCCATCTCTATCTGTGCGCTCTTCACGCTGTAGCCCTTGCCAATCATCGAACCGAAGGTGCGGTTGCGCGAGAAGTTGGAGTAGCCCGTGACCAGCAGATCACCCAGGTAGACGCTGTCATAGACATTGCGCTCTATGGGATTGACGGCGGTCATGAACCGGTTCATCTCCTGCACGGCGTTGGATATGAGTACCGCCTGGAAGTTGTCGCCATACTTCAGGCCCGAGCAGATGCCCGCGGCGATGGCATAGACGTTTTTCAGTACCGACGAATACTCTATACCAAGCACATCCGACGCCACCTTGGTCTTGATAAACTCCGACGAGAGCACCTCGGTAAAGGCCTGGGCCTTTTCCTGGTCGGCACATCCCACAGTGAGATAAGAGAGGCGTTGCAGCGCCACTTCTTCGGCGTGCGACGGACCGCCGATGACGGCAAGATTGTCGTAAGGCACGTCGTAGACCCTATGGAAGTACTCAGAGCACACCAGGTTCTCATCGGGCACGATACCCTTGATGGCGGTAATGATAAACTTGTCCTTGATACGGGTCTTGAGTTTCTTCAGATGACTCTTGAGATAGGGCGAGGGAGTGACAAACACGAGCGTGTCGTAAGCCTCAACGATCTTGTTGATGTCTGAAGAGAAGAAGATTTCGTCCACATCGAAGTGCACACTTGTGAGATAGGCGGGGTTGTGACCCAGTCTTCTGAAGTCTTCGATGCGGTCGTCGCGGCGCATGTACCACCCCAGGTGGTGGGTGTGGCCTATCACTATCTTGGCGATAGCTGTAGCCCACGAGCCTCCACCGATGATGGCTATTTTTCCTACGCTAAACATAAATCTTGTTTTGGGGTTATTTTATGCTGTTTTCAGGCCTGTGCGCTGTCTATCCACTGCTGGATGGCATCGACACCGGGCTTTTCAAACTCGAGCTTGTACTTCTTGTGTATCTCGCCCAACTTCTGCTGCAGTCCCTGAGCCTTCTGGTCCTTGATGTCGCTGATGAGGTTGAAGCCTGCCTTGCGCAGCACATACACCTCGTCCTCAGGCACACCAATGGCAGCCCACTCCTTGATGCTGCTCTGAGGTATCTTGGCCTCGGGCTTCATCTGGGGGAAGAGCATAACTTCCTGGATGTACTCCTTACCGGTCATGAGCATCACCAGACGGTCGATGCCGATACCTATACCACTCGTGGGGGGCATGCCGTACTGCAGCGCACGCAGGAAGTCCTGGTCGATGACCATTGCTTCGTCGTCGCCCTTGTCGGCCAGTCTCATCTGCTCCTTGAAGCGCTCTTCCTGGTCGATGGGGTCGTTGAGCTCAGAGTAGGCGTTGGCCAGCTCCTTGCCGTTGACCATCAGCTCGAAGCGCTCGGTCAGTCCGGGCTTGCTGCGATGCATCTTGGTGAGCGGGCTCATCTCTACGGGATAGTCGATGATGAAGGTAGGCTGGATGTAGGTACCCTCGCAGTACTCGCCGAAGATTTCGTCGATGAGCTTGCCCTTGCCGAAGCTCGCGTCGATGCCTTCCATCTTGAGTTCGTCTACGGCTATGTGGCGTATCTCGTCCTCGCTCTTGCCGTAGAGGTCATAGCCTGTCTTCTCCTTGATGGCATCGAGGATGGGCAGACGACGGAAGGGAGCCTTGAAGCTGATAGTCTTGTCGCCCATCTGCACTTCGGGCTTGCCGTTGACAGCCACACAGATGGTCTCGAGCAGCTGTTCGGTGAAGGACATCATCCAGTTATAGTCCTTGTACTGCACATAGAGCTCCATGCAGGTAAACTCAGGGTTGTGGAAGCGGTCCATACCCTCGTTGCGGAAGTTCTTGCCTATCTCGTAGACACCTTCAAATCCGCCCACGATGAGTCGCTTCAGATAGAGCTCGGTGGCGATGCGCATGTACATATCTATATTGAGCGCATTGAAGTGGGTGATAAACGGACGGGCGCTGGCACCGCCGGCAATGCTCTGCAGCGTGGGGGTCTCTACCTCAGTATAGCCAGCCTCGTCGAAGAAGCGGCGCATGGTGCGCAGCACAGTGGCACGTTTGAGGAAGGTATCCTTCACACCGTCGTTGACCACGAGGTCTACATAGCGCTGGCGATAGCGCAGCTCGGGGTCCTCAAACTTGTCGTAGGCCACACCGTCCTTATACTTCACGATAGGCAGGGGCTTGAGGCTCTTGCTCAGCAGCGTCAGCTCTTTGGCGTGAACGCTGATTTCACCGGTCTGGGTACGGAAGACGAAACCCTTGATACCGATGAAGTCACCGATATCCATCAGTTTCTTGAACACCTTGTTGTACAAGTCTTTGTCGTCACCAGGACACACGTCATCACGGGTGATATACACCTGGATACGACCTTTGGAGTCTTGCAACTCGGCAAAGCTGGCCTTACCCATCACGCGGCGGCCCATCAGACGACCGGCGATAACTACCTCGCGCTCTTCGCCATCCACGAAGTTGTCACGGATATCGGTCGAATAAGCATTTACGGGAAATTCGTCTGCGGGATAGGGATTGATACCCATCTGTCGCAACTCTTCAAGACACTGGCGGCGTACAATCTCTTGTTCGCTAAGTTCTAATACGTTCATATATATTGTTTTTATTTACTTTCCATTCATACTGGCATGCGCCTTTGCCCCGCCCGCCTCTGCAGTAACGGGACATACGCACATTATCATCTGCAAAAGTACTCAAAAAAAACGAAATTGCATTGGTTTTTACCTTTTTTTAGGTGGTTTTAGTGAGCAATGATTGCCACACGTAGCCTATGAGATGCATTTTGTGCTTATGGCATTCACGCAAAGACTCCATCATTGACAACAAACAATTATCATTAAAGCAACATTTCAGTAAAAAAACGCAAAAAAACAGCTAAATGCATTGTTATTTATCTATATATCATTACATTTGCGTAATTAAACGAATGTGGTAATCTATGCGGTAATTATTTTTTATATGAAACGAGTATTATTATCTATCGCTATCATCTGGATGGCCCTGTCTACACTGGGGCAGAGTTTCCACTACTACCCTCTGAAAGAGGTTAAGGACACCATCAGTTACCTCAAACTGAATTTTGATGACCAGAGCAGCTATTTCAAAGGCAAGACCTTTGATGAGTTTTGGCAGATAATACGACGCGAACTATCGCCAACGAAATGTAATAAAATCGAGACATCTCCATTCATTGACCCACAAGGCAATAGTTATGTTTGTGGCGCTTTTATTGCATGCATGGATCAGAGTGAAGTTCCCGCCGACACTTCCGAGGTGCGCGCTGCCCATATCAACATAAGGTTCAAGCCCCCTTATAATGTAGATTCACACAGTTTGTTCTACATGCTGCCAGACAATCTTACCATTGATGGACGGGCAAAGCTCTTTATGAACTTTATCATTGAAGACATTTGGGTGTTTACCATTGACCGAAGACGAGGACACTTTCTGCCATAATGATTATGAGCAAACCGATATTTTCCAAAAGCCACCTATGGGCTGCAGCGATGGCCCTGGGACTACTCTTGGGCTGCCAGAGCCACAACGCTTACGGCCCAGGCAAAGATGCCAGAGCCGATGGGCAGAAAGCACTTGCTGGAGTCGTGTCGTATATACGCCAGCACGAACAGAGAATGCCCTATCTGCAGGAGCGCAACTTCTCTGCCAACGACTTGGTGGTCAGCAAGGCCGATTGCAGCATAACCGGCGACACGATATATGTCAAGATACCCTTCGTGCGTCCACTCCGCGACTCGCTGGCCACTGCCGACAGCCTGTTTTTCGCCCCTCGCCGCATCTTTGTCTGGGCACGCATCATCAAGGGGCGTTCACAGCCAGAGTTGCAGTTTATCGAACTCGACCCTACACGCGACTATCACAAGGTCAACCGCACCCGTATCAGATACCAGGCTTTCTCTGGAGAGATGAACTTCTTCAATGAGGATGGCACCAACGAATATTCCACCGTATGGGTCGATGGCCACATAGTCTCCGATACCTTACGGCAGTCTCCTGTCGATGCCCCGAAGCACGGCAGACGCCCTGACAGGAAGGCAAGACGAAGATAAGACCACCACACATTGTTCATTACATTGCGAGCGCATGTCTATATACGTGTGTATCGACCGAGATTGTCCCGAATTTACGGGCGGTCTCGGTTTCTTTATTTATATTTCTGGCAGTCATGGCTTTCAGAACCGTGCCAACCACCTTTGGCGGCTCGTATCGTATGTTACGTGGACTCGTATCGTAAGGCACGAGCCCACGTAACAAATGATACGAGCCTTCGTGCCTTACGTTACGAGCCGCCAAAGGTGGTTACGGCGGATGCCATGACGACCATAATGACGCCAAGCCACCCTCCCACGCTTCCCTCTGGGCCTTGCGATGCAGCAGCGACGACCACCGTCATCGGGAGGGCAGTAGGCACGGTCGGAAAAATAATTGAAAAAAAGTTGGAAAAATGCTTGGAGGTTATCACGCAAGTCGCTATCTTTGCAATATCAAATTAATATCACTTTCTAAACAGCTATAATTATGAAAAATCAAGAGTTTGACTTCAAGGGATTTACCCTGAATGGTTTCGTGATGTTGTTTGCCATTGTGGCTGCACTGGTAATTTCCGGCCTGCTGCTCGGCTTCGGCATCGAGTATGAGAATGCCTTCAAGATTGTCACTGGCTGCGTACTGTTGCTGGCTGCCATCGTCGCCATGTGCGGCTTCATCATGATAGAGCCCAACGAGGCCCGCGTGATGCTGTTCTTCGGCAAGTACCACGGCACCTTCAAGAAGGTGGGATACTCGTGGGTGAACCCCTTCTACAGTGTAAAGAAGCTGTCGCTGCGCGCCCGCAACATCGACGCCGAACCCATCAAGGTCAATGACAAGCAGGGCAACCCCGTGATGATTGGCATGGTGCTGGTGTGGAAACTCAAAGACACCTACAAGGCCATGTTTGAAATCGACGCCCAGACCATGGCGAGCAACGCTGCCTCGGTGGGTGTCAACGTAAACAGCATGATGCGCGCCTTCGAGAACTTTGTCAAGATACAGGGCGACGCCGCCCTCCGACAGATGGCCGGACAGTATGCCTATGACAATACCGACAACAAGGACGAACTGACACTGCGCAGCGGTGGCGACGAAATCAACGAGGTGCTCAAGAGCGAGCTGGAAGAGCGGCTCACCATGGCTGGCATCGAGGTGGTAGAGGCCCGCATCAACTATCTGGCCTATGCACCCGAGATCGCTGCCGTGATGCTGCGACGCCAGCAGGCCGACGCCATCATCGCCGCCCGCGAGAAGATAGTGGAAGGTGCGGTGAGCATGGTCAAGATGGCGCTCGACAAACTGGCAGAAGGCGGAGTGATAGAGCTCGACGACGACAAGAAGGCTGCCATGATTAGCAACCTGATGGTAGTGCTCTGCGGCGACGATACGGCGCAGCCAGTAGTCAACACAGGCACGCTCAACATGTAATAGGCAGACATGGCAAAAGAGAAAACCAAACCCTTTGTACTGCGACTCGACAGCGCCACAATGGCGGCTGTCGAGAAGTGGGCTGCCGACGAGTTTCGCAGCACCAACGGACAACTGCAATGGATTGTCAACGAGGCGCTGCGCAAGGCCAGGAGGCTGCCCAAGCACAAGAACGGGGGCAACGGTGAACTATCGAATACTACCAACGATGAAGAGAACGACAACATCTGACGGCCCGTTCTTCACGGTCAACCGCACCCTGACAGGCACTCTCTCAGAGGCTGCCACCATCGTCATGCTGGTTGTGGGATGGGGTCTCATCCTGACGGCACTGGTCTGCCCCGCTTCGCTCAGCACCGGCCCCGAGACATGGCTTGACACCAGCCTCTCCTTCCGCGACAGGGCTGGCGCCGTAACCTTCGGCGGCATAGACACCTATCTGGCGCTTTATGCCCTGTGGGCAGCCTATCACCCGCTCTCACGCATAGAGATGCCCATGACCATCACGGCGGCAGAGCAGCTGCGGGTGATGGTCACCTACACCCGCGCGATGGGCGTATGCCTGGCGGCGGCGATGGTGAGTGTCGTGCTGGCAGCCTTCTACCTCCCCTGCAGACCAGCCGCCGAGACGGCTATCATCATCTGTCTGGCTGCCATGGCCACCAATGCGGCAGCAGCCGTAGTCTGCGTGTACAGACGGCGCGACCGCAGCAAGACCACACGACTGAGAATACTCAACTTCAGACCCAAGATATAAACCATACATATATGCAGACACTAAGCAACGACATTCTCTCTGTCACCATCGCCGAGCGTGGTGCAGAGATGCAGAGCATACGCGACGCGCAGGGACACGAGTATCTGTGGCAGGCCGACCCTAAATACTGGGCCAAGCACTCGCCCACCCTCTTCCCCATCGTCTGTGGACTCTGGAACGACACCTATCATCTCGACGGCAAGGAGTATCACATGCTGCGCCATGGATTTGCCAGCAAGAGCGACTTCACTCTCGTAGCCAAAACCGACCACCGCGTCACCTTTGCCCTCACCGAGAGCGAAGAGACACTCAAGGTCTATCCCTTCCACTTCAATCTGAGCGTGACCTACCGGCTCGACGGCAACACCATCCACGTGATCTGGCACGTGGAGAACACCGACCGCCGCGAACTGCTGTTCTCTATCGGTGGCCATCCCGCATTCAACGTACCCGGAATGAAAGACGGTGACCCGCTGGACGGCTATCTGCGCTTCGACAACCCCGATGCCGAGCGTCTCTATGGCAACACCCACGGCTGCATCACCCCCGGTCATCATCCGCTGGAGATGGATGGCAACGTGTGGCATTTCACCTGCGCCGACTTCGACAACGATGCTCTCATCTTCGACGAGTCGCAGTTGCACGAGGTGGCTCTGCTCGACCGCGAACGCCGTCCGGTGGTAACCGTAGGCTTCCGCTCGCCGGCAGTAGGCATCTGGAGCCCCACCGCCAAAAACGCGCCCTTCGTGTGCATAGAGCCCTGGTACGGCATACACGACTGGGCCGAGTTTACGGGCGACCTGAGCGAGAAATACCTCATCAACCGCCTGCAGCCCGGTGCCAGCTTCATGAGCGAATACACCATCCGCATCGGATAACACAACCACACAAACAGCAAAAGCCGCAATAGCCATCCCTGCACAAGCAGAAGCTATTGCGGCTTTCTATTGTCTGCCAGTAGAAGCGAAGTCAGAGCGAAAGGGCCAAACGGAGGCCTACGTTGGAAGCCCTCTTGTCGGGCGCTATACCAAAGCGGGCTGAGATACGACAGTTGATAGGCTCATCGCCAAAGCTGCCGCCGCGCATCACACGCTCGCTGCCTGCAGCCGGTCCTACAGGACACACCTGCTCCTCGGCAGAGTAGTCGCCCATATAGTCGCTGCACAGTTCATTGACGCTGCCACTCATGTCATACAGCCCCAACTCGTTGGGCTTTCGGCTTGCCCAGGCTGGCCAAGAGCCATGGTAGAAACTGCCCACCTCGCCGAGATTGTTGCTGCCGCTGTAACGGTAACCTTTGGCATACTTGCCGCCACGAGCGGCATACTCCCACTCGGCCTCGGTGGGCAGTCGGAACTGCTTGCCGGTAATCGCATTGAGCTTCTGGATGAACTCCTGACAATCATTCCAGCTGACACTCTCAACAGGACAATACGCGGACTTGGTAGAAGACGGATTGGTGCCCATTACTGCCTGCCAGAGTTCCTGCGTCACTTCAAAGACGCCTATGGCAAAACTTTCAACATATACCTTATGCACGGGCTTCTCTTCTGCCAGACTAAAGCCGACCGTATCCATCTCTGCCGTGGCGCCCATGTCGAAAGAGCCTCCCTCTATATAGCGCATAGTAAAATTCACGTCACCGACAAAGAACATCTCCGAGTCTTTGGTAATCTTCTTGGCTACAAAGGCAGGCTTGTCCTGAGTCTCGGTCGCCGTCTCTCCGGATGGCCATGCCTGGGAAATGGCTACAACGATGCCACCCACAACGAGGACTGCCGCCAAGACAGCGGCTGCCACCATCATCGTCTTCCGGCTGACCACGGGGCGTGCGGGAGACTTGGGCTGGGGAGCGGGAATTTTCTTCTTTAGAGTGGTATCGCCGTCGCCCGAACCCGACGCCTCATGCGAGGTATCGGTACGGGGCTTGGGGTTGGCTGCCTGCCCGGCCACGCCATCAAACTCGGCCAGGAACTCGGCAACGGTCTTGGGGCGGTCGCGCCGGCGACCCTCCATGGCATGGGTGATGGCGGTGATGACCTGAGGGGTGACTCCACGAGACTTCAGCGGCTCGAGGGGAAGACCGTCCTCATTGACAGACGAAGCACTGGGCGGCGTCTGTCCGGTGAGCAGTTTGTAGTATGTAGCTCCGAGGGCATAGATATCGGTCTCGGGCGAGAACTCGCCCACTCCGCCCTGCATATACTGCTCCAGCGGAGCGTAGCCCTCACTGATACCCACTGGGGTGCTGCTGGTCTGGTGGCCCGTAGCAGAGTCGTACTGCTTGGCGAGACCGAAGTCGATGAGCACGACCTCGTCTTTATCGGTGAGCATGATGTTGGCTGGCTTGACGTCGAGATGGGTCATGCGCTGGGTATGAATATAGGTCAGGGCGTCGGCCACCTGACGGATATAGCGAGTAGCCTCGGGCTCAGAGAGGGCTCCCTGGCGTCCAACCCTGTCGGACAGCGAACCACCGGCGACATACTCCATCACATAGTAGGCTGTGCCGTTTTCCTCAAACACATCGATGATGCGCACGATGTGTGGGTGGTTGAGCCGGGCTATGCTGCGGGCTTCCTTGAGAAACTTCTGGCGATAGCGGTCTACCGTCTCGCGGTTGCCCTCGGTGCCAAGGGTCACGCCACGACTGTCACTGGCGCGACAACAGGCTTCGCGCATGAAGAACTCCTTGATAGCCACCGTACGTTCCAGCCCGCCCTGAATGGCGAGGTAAGTAATGCCGAAGCCACCCTGACCCAGCACCTTCTCTATGCGGTATTTGCCACCCTGAAGATTATCGCCAGGGTGCAGCGTGAATATCATATCCATATAGGTAAACTGTTTATTGCCTTGCAAATGTAATAATAAATGACGAAAACGGCTTGCAATCTGCCTGTTTTTTATCTTCTTCGCGAAAAAAACAATCCCAACGGAGGCAAATGATAGAATGATGTGCTATATTTGCATGACAAAAACCATGTAAGCAATGAAAGACTTTGCAGCAATAGATTTTGAGACAGCCAACTCGGAGCCCACAAGCGTATGCTCGGTGGGCGTGGTCATCGTGCGCGACGGCGTGGTGGCAGACACCTTCTACTCACTCATCAAGCCTGTGCCTGAGTACTACGACTTCTGGTGCAGCCAGGTGCACGGGCTCACGGAGAGCGACACGCGCAGGGCTCCCGTCTTCCCAGAGGTCTGGGCAGAGATAGCGCCACGCTTGGAGGGGCTCACACTGGTGGCGCACAACAAGGCGTTTGACGAGAACTGTCTGAAGGCGGTCTTCCGCTGCTATGGGATGGACTATCCCGACTACCCATTCTGCTGCACGCTCGTCAAGTCGCGACGCGTATGGCCCACAGGGCGTCACAACCTCGATGTCATAGCCAAGAGGTGTGGCTACAACCTGTCGCGCCATCACCACGCACTGGCCGACGCCGAAGCCTGTGCTGCCATCGCCATCAAACTCTTCGGCGACGGCGACGACCCTTACTATATGGAAGCGGCTGATATAGTCTATGCCCGTATGCGCCAACTGGGCAGCCCCATCAAGGCTGCCGACCTGGCCCAGCTCATGGGCGAAGAGCGCAAGACGATAGACGCCGCACTGCGACGGCTGAAGGCCGAGGGAAGAGTGGCGTCGCCCAAGCGTGGATATTATCAGGCTGAATGAAGAGGGCTGGACGCGCAGGACGCACACCATCAGAACGGGGAGAAAAACACTGTCCGCAATGCCAAAGGTATCGGCACTGCGGACAGTATGGAATGGCTGTCGTGACAGACAGCGGTCTTATCAGATAAATGTGGACTCAATAGCCCGAGCGATACTTGCCATCGTCCTTGTCTTCAAGCATGGAGAGGTAGGACTGGTAGCGCGACGCGGCTATATAGTGATTTTCTACCGCATCAAGCACAGCACAACCGGGTTCGTGGGTGTGGGTGCAGTTGGAGAACCTGCAATCCTTGGAGAAGCGGAAGATTTCCTTGAAGTAGCTGGATATTTCTTCGGGCTCCATATCGAAGGTGCCAAAGCCGCGTATGCCGGGCGTGTCGATGATATATCCGCCATCGGCCAGCTGCAACATCTCGCTGAAGGTGGTGGTGTGCATGCCGGCATCGTGGGCATCGGAAATCTCGGCGGTACGCAACTGGGCTCCAGGCACGAGGGCATTGATGAGCGTGGATTTGCCTACACCACTATTGCCGCTGAGCACGGTCACCTTGCCCTGAAGCAGGTCGATGAGCGGAGCCACTCCTTCGCCTGTGGCAGCCGAAATCTGGCGGCACTCATATCCCACCGTCTCATAGAGGCTCACCATCATCGCCTGATAGTGCAACTCCTCGGAAGAGAGCAGGTCGGTCTTGTTGAAGACCAGCACCACCGGCACACTGTAAGCCTCAGCCGAAGCGAGGAAACGGTCGATGAAGGTGGTGGATGTCTGCGGATGGCTCACGGTGACGATAAGGAACGCCTGGTCGACATTGGCGGCAATGATGTGGCTCTGCTTGGAGAGGTTCTGCGACTTGCGCACGATGTAGTTGCGCCGGTCCTCGATGGCGGTGATGAATGCCGTTCCCTCCTGATTGAGCGCTATCGCGACCCTGTCGCCTACTGCCACAGGATTGGTGCTGCGTATGCCCTTGAGACGGAAGTTGCCCTTAATCTTGCTTTCGACCGTGTCGCCATTGTCAGTGCGCACGGTGTACCAGCTGCCGGTGTTCTTGATGACGAGTCCCTTCACTATACGGTCATTATCTCTTTCTGCTTGGCATCGAGCAGTTCGTCTATCTTCTTGATATACTTGTCGTGAACCTTCTGCAAATCGTTCTCAGCGTCCTTCTCAAGGTCTTCAGACAGACCGTCCTTGATGGCCTTCTTGAGCTTGTCCTTGATTTCTCCACGCACGTTGCGCACCTCTACCTTGGCGCGTTCACCTATCTTGTTGCACTGTTTTACCAACTCTTGACGGCGCTCGCCTGTGGGCTGTGGAAGATTGAGGCGAACCACCTCGCCATTGTTCTCGGGAGTGATGCCTACATCGCTGTCCATGATACCCTTCTCGATATCCTTGATGGCCTTCTTGTCCCAGGGACGGATGGCTATGGTACGGGCGTCGGGCACGGTGACGGTAGCTACCTGGTTGAGGGGAACCATAGAGCCATAAGAGTTAACTCTCACTCCATCGAGGAGAGCCACATTGGCTCTGCCGGCACGGATGCGTACCAACTGCTCTTCGAGATACATCGCTGCCATCTCCATACGCTCTTCGGCGTCGCTTAAAGTCTGCTTTACGTCTATCATAATCTTAGTGTTTTTGTTCTTTACGACAAATTTAGGTATTTCCGCCTAATTACGCAATATTTTTACCAACAAATTTGCTGACAGGCAACAAAAAAGGGCCACACCCCTACTCGTCTGCAAGTGGGAGGTGTGGCCCTTCGGTCTCTGTCTATATATTGCTACTCGGTGTAGAGATAGCGCTTGATACTCTTCTTGGGAGTCTTCTCAAACTCCTCTTCCTGGATGCGGACAGCCGAAAGACGGGCGTAGGCGGGCATCACTGCATTGAAGTCCTGGCGGTTCTGCTCCATGATGCTCTCGATGTCTGATGGCTTGAGACCCATAACCTTGGCCTCATCATAGTCGGGATGGAGAAGGCCAATCAGCTTGTCGCCCTTCTGGATGACTACGCTCTCGGCGACAAGTGGCATCGAAGAGAGCTTGTCTTCGAGCTCCTCAGGATAGATGTTCTGTCCGTTGGAACCGAGCAGCATGTTCTTGGAGCGACCCTTGATAAACACGTTGCCCTCGGCATCCATCGTACCGAGGTCGCCGGTGTGGAACCAGCCGTCCTCATCGATAGCTGCGCGGGTGGCGTCCTCATTCTTGTAGTAGCCCAGAAGCACATTGGGGCCCTTGGTCAGTATCTCGCCAGGCACATTCTCTGGGTCGGGGCTCACGATGCGTACCTCCTGATGGAGGGCTGCACGGCCACAACTGCCCTTGGCGAAAGACGCATAGTCGGAGTAGCAGATGATGGGTCCGCACTCGGTAGCGCCATAGCCCACCGTGTAGCGGAAGCCGATACGGTTGAGGAAGTTCTCTACCTCCTGGTTGAAGGCGGCTCCTCCGATGATAATCTCATAGAAGTTGCCTCCAAAGGCAGCGGTAACCTGCTCGCAAATCTTCTCGTTGACCTTCTTGTTGATGACGGGCATATTGAGCAGCAGTCGCATCTTGTTGGTCTGCAGCTTGGGGAACACCTTCTTGCGGATAATCTTCTCGATGATGAGCGGCACGGCAATAATGATGCGTGGACGCACGTCGGCAAAGGCCTGGGCGATGATGGCGGGGCTGGGAATACGGGTGAGATAATAGACATGGCAGCCAGAGAGGAACTCGAAGAGGAACTCAAAGGCCATACCATACATGTGGGCCATGGGCAGGATGCTTATCACCTTGTCGCCCACTGCAATGTGCTTGCCGATTACCGTGCGGGCAAAATCGGCATTGCTCCAAAGCGAACGGTAAGGCAGCATCACTCCCTTGGAGAAGCCTGTAGTGCCACTGGTGTAGTTGATAAGCGCCAGTTCTTCAGGACTCTGCTCCTTGTAATAGGACACATGTTCCTTGCGGAAGTACTTGGGATACTTGTGACCGAACATCTCGTTGAGATGCTCACGTGCGTAGGTCAACTTGTCGGTACGCGAGAGCACCAACGAATAGTCGGGGAGATAGACGATGCCCTCAAGAGCGGGCATCTTGGTTCCATCTATCTGGGTGGCGACGACATCACCCACGAAGAGCAGCTTGGCATCGCTGTGATTGACAATGTTGTATATCTGGTCTGGGGTAAACTCGTGCAGGATGGGTACGGCTACGGCACCATAGGTGAGCGTGGCCAGGAAGGCACAGGCCCAAGCCGAACTGTTGCGGCCACAGAGGGCTATCTTGTCACCCTTCTGCACACCGCTGTTCTCAAACAGGATGTGCAGCTTCTCTATCTTGCGCGCCACGTCATGATACTGCAGCGTTATGCCCTTGTAATCGGTCAGTGCATCACTGTCCCAATGGTCGATGATGCTCTTCTCAATGAGAGCATTGAAGCTTGGAATTTCCATCATAATGCTTCTTATTAATTGGTTATATAGATTGTTGGTATTTATATCTCTTGATACTCTTCTTGGGTGTCTTCTCAAACTCGGTAGCATGGAGCTGTATGGCTGCAATCTTGCAGAAATGGGGCAGCTTGCTGTTGAGCTCGATGCGGTTCTGCTCCATGACGCCACGCAGGTCGGCATCGTCGAAGCCCATGCTCTTGACCTCCTCGACATCGGGGTGGACCAAAGCCACGAGCTGGTCGCCACGCTGCACCACAAGGCTCTCGCCGACGAGGGCCATAGAGTTGAGTTTGTCTTCTATCTCTTCGGGATAGACATTCTGGCCGTTGGCTCCGAGCAGCATGTTCTTGATGCGGCCGCGGATGAAGACATGGCCGTCGGCGCTCATGGTGGCGAGGTCGCCGGTATGGAACCATCCGTCGGCGTCGATGACAGCGCGGGTGGCTTCCTCGTTCTTATAATAGCCGAGCATCACGTTCAAGCCGCGGGTAATGATTTCTCCGGGCACATGCTCGGGGTCTTCGCTGGCGATGCGCACCTCCATGTGGGTGGCAGGGGTACCGCAAGAGCCGGGCACAAAGTCGTCCCAGTTGCTCATGGTAATCATCGGGGCGGTCTCGGTGGTGCCATAGCCCACAGTGATGGGGAACCCGATGCTGACAAAGAACTCTTCGACCTCACGGCTAAGACTGGCGCCACCAACCATAACCTGGTAGAGGTTGCCGCCGAACACCTCGCGTACACGCTCGCAGATACGCTCCTTGACCTTGTCGCGCAGAAGAGGCATATTCATGAGCAGGCGCACCATGCTGGTCTGGAATTCGGGGAAGACCTTCTTGCGCACAATCTTCTCGACCACAAGGGGAACCGAGCAGATGAGGCGCGGACGTATCTCGGCCAAAGCCTCGGCCACGAGCGTGGGAGTGGGCATGCGGGTAAGGAAGAAGATATGGCTGCCCAAACAGAACTGGAAGAGCACATCGTCCATGAGTCCATACATATGGGCCATGGGCAGGATGCACACACAGTTGCTGCCACGGGGGATATGCTTGCCCATCATCCCATTGAGGAAGTCGAAGTTGCTCCACAGCGCGCGATAAGGCAGCACCACGCCCTTGGAGAAGCCGGTGGTACCGCTGGTATAGTTGATGAGCGCCACGTCTTCGGCATCGCCGTGGTGATAGGCCACATGCTCGCGACGGAAGAACTTGGGGAACTTGCTGCCAAACATCTCGTTGAGATGCTCACGTGCATAGGTGAGCTGCTCGGAACGCGAGAGCGTGAGCGAGAAGTCGGGCAGATAGAACACGCCTTCCAATGCGGGCATCTGCGAAGCGTCTATCTGCGTAGCCACCACGTCGCCCACAAAGAGCAGTCTGGCTTCGCTATGATTGACGATGTTGTAAATCTGGTCGGGAGTAAATTCATTCTGTATAGGAACGGCTACAGCGCCATAGGCAAGTGTAGCCAAAAACGCCACAGCCCAATTGGAACTGTTGCGACCACACAGGGCTATCTTGTCGCCCTTCTCTATACCGCTATTGGCAAAGAGAATGTGCAGTTTTTCGATTTTGCGGGCTACATCGTGGTACTGTAAAGTGGTTCCTTTATAGTCTGTGAGGGCGTCTCTATCCCAGTTCTCCACGACAGCCTTTTCAATATATTCAATAAAGCTCGGTGTCAAATCCATTGCACATAAGAGTAATTTATGTGCAAAGATACTATCTTATTTGCACACTGCAAAACATATTGTGCAGTATTTTACACAAATCACGATAATTTGTGCTTTTCTCTACCTTATTACGGGTGGATTGGTGGCTATTTCGGGCACGCTACTCGTAACGCATGCTCTTGGCGGGATGGATGTGGGAGACAAAGTAGCTGGGGGCGATGAGCACGAAGACGCTTACCACGAGGGTTATCACATTGAGGGCGATGATGATGGGAACATTGATTTCGACGGGAGCCGTCTCGACATAATAGGTCGTGGGATCGAGCTTGACCACGCCGGTATAGCGCTGCAGCAGAAGCAGCCCCAGGGCGATGGCGTCGCCCAACAGCAGTCCGCGACCGATGATGAACACGGCAAACCACAGGAACATGTGGCGGATGGTCTTGTTGCGCGCACCGAGGGCTTTGAGCACGCCTATCATGGTGGTGCGCTCCAATATTATAATAAGGAGGCCCGACACCATGGTGACTCCTGCCACCGCCAGCATCAGCGCGAGGATAATCCAGACATTGAGGTCGAGCAGATTGAGCCACTGGAAAATCTGCGGATTAATCTCCTGGATGGTCTTGGAGGAATAGGTGGCTCCATAGCTGTCCATGGAGCGGTTGATGCGGTCGATGAAGAATGACTCGGTATCATCGATGCGACTGAAATCGGCGACGGTGACCTCGGCACCCGATGCCTGGTCGGGCTCCCAACCATTGAGCTTCACGGCGGTATAAAGGTCTATGAAGCAGGTGGTGCGGTCGTATTGGGTAAGATTGGTCTGGTAGATGCCCTGGATGGTAAAACGGCGGGCGCGCACCCCTTGCTGGTCGATGAAATAGGCAAAAATCTTGTCGCCACACTTGACCTGAAGCATATCGGCCATCTTGCGCGAGACGAGGATGTGGTTGCTGCTCTTCTGGTCGGAGAAGCGGGGAATGGTGCCTTCCACGAGGTTCTTGTGGAGGAAGGTGGTATCGTAGTCGGGACCTACGCCCTTGAACATGACGCCCAGGAAGTCCTTGTCGGTCTTGAGTATGCCCTGCTTCATGGCATAGCGCTGCACGTGGGCCACTCCGGGGATGTCGCGGATAACGCGCACCATGGAGTCGTTCATCTGGATGGGATACTGTTCCTGGTTCTGCAGCGTCATGAAGTCGGCCACCTGGATGTGGGAGCCGAAGCCGATGACCTTGTCCTGAATGGTATGCTTGAAGCCGAAGACTACACTCACGGAGATAATCATGACCGCCAGACCAATAGCCACGCCGGCTATGGCTATACGCACGGCGGGCTTGGAGACCTTCTGTCTGTCGCCGGTATAGCTGTATATCTTGCGGGCTATGTAGAGTGGGAAATTCATGGGCGTAAGTGTGGCGCGTTGGGGTTATTCGTCGCTGTCGTCGCGACCGGGATAGAGTTCAAGGGCCTTGCGCAGCACCACGAGGGCACGCTCCAGGTCGTCCTTTTTCAGCACGTAGGCGATACGCACCTGGTTGCGGCCGGCACCGGGGGTGGTATAGAAGCCCTGGGCAGGAGCCATCATCACGGTCTCACCCTCGTAGCTGAACTCTTCGAGGCACCAGCGGCAGAACTTCTCGCTGTCGTCGACAGGGAGCTTGGCCACAGTGTAGAAGGCACCCATAGGGATGGGCGAATAGACGCCGGGGATGCGGTTGAGGCCGTCGATGAGACACTTGCGGCGCTCCACATACTCGTCGTAGACATCGCGGTAATACTCCTCGGGAGCATCGAGCGACGCCTCGGCCACAATCTGTCCGATAAGGGGTGGAGAGAGGCGGGCCTGACAGAACTTCATCACCGCGCGACGCACCTCGGCGTTCTTGGTGACCAGGGCTCCGATGCGTATTCCGCACTCGCTGTAGCGCTTGGACACCGAGTCGATGAGGATAGTGTTCTGCTCGATACCCTCGAGGTGCATGGCGCTGATGTAGGGCGAACCGGTGTAGATGTACTCACGATAGACCTCGTCGGAGAAGAGGTAGAGGTCGTACTTCTTGACCAGGTCGCGTATCTGGTGCATCTCGCGGCGGGTATAGAGATAACCTGTAGGATTGTTGGGGTTGCAGATGAGTATGGCGCGGGTGCGCTCGTTGATGAGTTCCTCAAACCGCTCGACACGGGGCAGTGCAAAACCTTCCTCTATGGTGGTGGCGATGGTGCGGATGGTGGCTCCCGCCGACACAGCAAAGGCCATATAGTTGGCATAGGCGGGCTCGGGGATGATAATCTCGTCGCCGGGATTGAGGGTACTCATAAAGGCAAAGAGCACGGCCTCAGAACCACCGGAGGTAATGATGATATCGTCGGCTGTAACCTCAATGTCATACTTGTGATAATACTCTGTAAGTTTCTGTCGATAGCTGAGATAACCCTGTGAAGGAGAATACTCGAGCACCTGACGGTGAACATTCTTGAGGGCATCAAGTCCACACTGAGGGGTAGGCAGGTCGGGCTGACCGATATTGAGGTGATAAACTTTGGTGCCACGGGCCTTGGCTGCAGCTGCCAACGGTGCCAACTTACGGATTGGCGATTCGGGCATTTCAAGTCCGCGAATAGAAATTTCTGGCATAACTCTAATTGCTAATACGGATGCAAAGTTACTTATTTTTTTGTAATAGCCTTACATCCTGTCACAAAAAACTTACAGACGCAGCCATTATCCACCACCAAACGGTCACGTTCATCTTCTTCTCCAAGGGGCAGCCACCTGCCCATCGTAGTTCTTAGCATAGGTGCTATCGTTGCTATCCGCGGGCTTTATGGTTAACTGTGTGTCATACCATCCGTTGTATATCTTGATGGCATGCACCAGTTGCCCTGCTTCGGTGTAAGTGTCCTGCCGCCCCGTGAAGTGGCGATAAAGGAAGGCGGTGCGGTTGGCTTTATGAAATTCTCTGGTGGGTTCTTGCTCCACAAACCACAGCTGTGGCCGAGCACTGCCTCGGGTTATCAAGGAGAGGGCAAAGAGCCGACGGGGAGCGAAATAGAGGCTATCGGCTGTGGCCATAGAGTCGCGCAAAGTGCGCACGATGGGTATAAGCAACCATGTCGTGTCTTTCGACTGTCGATACATAGCCTGCCGAACTTTCATATCCTTGCTCGAAAAATTGCGCTCGGTGAGAAAATCCATCTGCTGCTCGTGGGCTTGCACATAAGCCATCACCCGAGCAAGTATCTGGGCTGAGGGCTTGGTTTGCAAGTCCGATTGTCCAATCGCCCCTTCACGTTCATAGCAACTGCTAACCAGCAGAGACGTGGTGGCAAGCAACA
>UMBZ01028786.1_pt1 | contig 106164 bp, 86 predicted proteins | sample 1964091 | NCBI WGS metagenome assembly UMBZ01 (sample SAMEA4835954, study PRJEB28245) | human gut metagenome | biome: gut microbiome; material: fecal sample | place: Denmark | collected 2008
AACCAACATTGCTGCATCATATTCAGAAATTGAACTCGTAATAGACGGAGCTATACCAAAACTTGCTTGCCATTGTAACGCAATATCTACCAGTTTATCTCTTAACTTTATTTTTTCTTCCATAGTTGTGTAAAATTGAACTTGCAGATTTACAATTCCACAGAAAGTGAATGTTTATTATAGTATAATACAAAAAAACTAATTCTTGCGAAAATAGAACAGGTCTCCGCATGAAGAACTATCCTTATCGTTATAATGGAAGAATAATAGTTGTGGTATCGAATCCTTCATATTGATTTTTTTGCTACTTCTTGTTTCTACATTATAGATGCAAATATTGTTAGAGGAAATCTTTACGGAATAAAAGTTGTTCAATCCAGTATATTCTCCGAATAGATTTCCATTTGTGAAGAACCTAATAGAAACTAATGCTCGTTGAGCATCTTTATACTGACCAGACAATACTGTTTTTTGTAACACCTCAAACATTCTGCTGCTTACTTGTAATGAGCCCAAATATCTGTAGTTGCAATCATTGACCATGTTGTCAGAAGTTATCTCCATGGAGAGCGTCATAGAATCATTTTTCGATTTTAAACATAGCATTTCTAATTCATCCTCTATGCTCTCCACAGAACAATTACACATTTCGTTTGTGGAGGAATTTGTTTTTTTGCAACCAACGAACAAAATACATAATGATATATATATGCTGATAGTTATAAATTTCATCATAGTCAATTCTTAATATTTATCTAAGTCTTCAAAAGAGACATTTGAAATATTGTGTCTTTCAATGAGTTCTTTAACTCGTAAAGAACAAACTATAGCCCCACTATCTTTCAAATAAAAGAGCTCTTCTCCATTCCACGAGGTGAAATCTATTTGGAAAGTCCCATAAATACGGTCTCCGTCAGAATCATGTTCACAGATAGAATCTATTTGCGTTTCTAACAGAGCATAGTATTGCAACCTTGAACCATATATTTTTATGGGGATAAAAGAAACTCCCTTTACTCCATTATTTTCCAACAAATCTTTGAAGTTATCGGAAATAAATCTTAATGGTCCTTGGTCACCTATGAAGTCATAAAATACATCTCCTTCATCGATGTGGAAGAGATTGTTGTCTTTTACATGTTGTAAATCAGGAAAAATTTGAAAAGGGTCATAACTAACATCAGCTTGTAGCCTAACTTGCCTTTTCTTATGTCCTAACATTATAGTTGTAAAATTCATAGTGCTATCGAATTTGTAATCCGTACTCCAATGATTATGATTCACACAAGTCTTTGCATTTCTCCCAATGGGCATCGAATTCCTCTTTGCTAACCAACATATTGGTTTCTATAGAATGCAAGTCATATTGCAGGATGATGGACATCGGAGGATTGGACTTAGTAAAGTCTTCTGGCACACATTCATCTTCCTCGACATTGACGAAGGTATAATTTTCATCTGAAGATATGGTAACCGCTTTCAGCACTCTCACGCCATCGTATTCGCCATAGCAAATCGTGTTGAACACCTTGATTTTAAAATAGACTTCACATACTAAAATGCCATTCTCGTTAGTTCTATATGGGAGCGACTTCTTGAGTTCAAGGAGTATGTGAGCAAATGCCAACAAAAGTGTTTTCTTAGCTTTCTTAGCAGGGATTATCAGACTGAAACCCTGCCCTAATTCACCATGCCTATCTATTACAATTTTTACGTAAGGCGCTTTCTGGGCAATAATTGTATTTATGTCTTCTATTGCTTTGTTCCAAGTCTCTACAATATTGGGGAGAACCATATAAATACAGCAACAGAGGTGAAACTCCTTGGTTTCAGGCTTGTATTGAATGAAGAAATTTCCCAAAGAAAAAGACTCAAACAATGGGTCACCAATCATCCGAAAATCATTTGGAGAATTCGGACAAATGGTTCTCAGCATATTAACTCTCTTTCGGAACCACCGTTCATGTCGATTGAGATATCTCTGAACAATATCAGCAACAACCACGACACAAACTATTATAACTATTCCGACAGTTTCCGAAAATGCATGAGTAAGAGCTTTTAGCCCCAATATGATGCAAATGCACCATAATACGAATAAGCCAAGTTTTTTGATTATCATAAGGCAATTCACTAACTATTGTTTGACATTGTCTTTCATTTCCTATATAGCGGTACGCTCCGTCTCATCCGTAATTAGTTCTTTCATATCCACAGACAATAACTGCGCAATTTCAAGAAGTGTGGTAAGGTTGGGTTGAGAGCGGTTGCATACATAAGCATTGACCGTACTGAAACTTCTTCCCAACTTCTTTGCAAGCCATGTTTGGCTTATCCCTTTGTCCTCTAGAACAACTCTTATGCGATTTAACTTCATTGTCCTGTTCGAATGAAATATTTCCAATTAACACAGCCTTTTGAATATCATTATCAAAAAAGTATAGATTAAAAGAAAATCCTACAACAATAGCTATTTTAACGTTTATATCAAGCATTACTCCTGAAATATAATCTATAATATCATTTTCTGATTTTTCAGTGTTGATCAGGATTGGAAGTACTATATGATAATATCCAGCTACTCCCTCTTTTCCAAGTACGATATCAATTGTTTTGCCCGATTTTGTTATGAAGTCATTTCGCATAGAACCTGTTGTTGTTCTCCATCCAAGGGTACGTAGACAACTTGACAAAGCCATTTTTATCACATCTCGATTTCTGCCTTGACCAATAACAGGTTTCATTATTTCTATGATTTCAGACCAATTCTCATTCATAAACTTGCTTAATGTAGGATTACTCAATAGGTTATTTGATAAAATCTGTAACTTCAACATTAAGGATCTTTGCTATTTGAGCTAAAGTCTTCAAATCAGGTTAAACTACATTGCTACACCATTTACTAACGGTACATACAGATTTAACAAGCCCTTCAGCAACTATTTACCTGTTTTCCCTCTGTACAAGAGAAAATTCAATCCTATTTAGTTGAGCTGTCAAATATTTTATTTTTTAAATTTAAACCAAAGGTAATAAACAATCACGTAAAATAAATGCAAATACTCATTTTTATTATTGCAACCACATGCAAACCATGAGCTAAGTCGCTAAAACAATTACCAAAAAGCAATTGTCAAGACCTCAATATTAATTATTTACATGCAAATCTCCATTAACCCATCTCTTACCTAATCTTCAGCAAACAAGCCTTGCCGCACAGAGTAATCTCCTATGCCGCAAAACTCGTACGACAAGAATCGACAATCCCACACCGCCTCAACTTACGCTAACCCAAAAGCTCTTTTTAGCCCAATATTCTACCGCCTTGTCACATCTGCTACGCGGTATAGTATCAAAATATATGCTCATAGATGCCAAAGCCATCAAGCGTTCATCGTCATCGAGGCGTTTCCAGTGGCTGAGAGCCAGTTCTTTGTCGACGGGTTCCTTACCCGAAGCCTCAATGTATAAATCCCAAAACATCTCGAACTGGCGCTTGGTTCTATACGAAGTTTCACCGTAAACGGTAGCGAAATCGCACATCTGGTCGTAATACAGCATCTTGATGCGCGATGATTTACCTCGTACTTTAGAATTGATAATCTGTATCAGTCCTTCTTCGGACATTTTGTTCAGCATTCGCATCAGTGTACGTCGGTTTATATTAAAACGTTCACTTAAGCGACGTGTAGAAAAGAACAGCTCGCCACGCTCCAAACCGTCTTCGCCCGAAATGCCATTGCCGTATGCGGCTCTTAAAAGACAATAAGCATACAGCCTGATATACAGGATATCTTCGTCCGGGTTTATCAGCGCATTAAGCAATCGACGAGTAATAAGAATATGACCTAGGTTGCCTGAACTTTTAAAGATGTTGAAATTTTCCATAGAGAGAGTTTTTATATTATGATTTTCTAATGTAATTGTACCGAAAAACGTAGTGCACCACAAAATGCCCCAAAGTGTGTCCATTCAGAGAGCCACAAACGACTAAGCCTATCAAGCTGAGAATCAAATACATTATAACCCCTAACCATATGATATGCATCCACAAAGTCAAACACAAAGTGTCGCGAGAAGTGCACCCTATTATATAAAAAAATATATATTAACCTGTTGGCGGAATTAAAATAGCGCATATTTAACTCTGTCAATAGGCTTTTCATTTTTGTAGTTAATATATTGGAGGATTGTAAGTGCACTAATCTTCCCGATAATCCGGGCAAACAATCCATCTGTATCTTTCGCATAATTCCTTATAATCATAAACTGGTCACACAATTGCGAGAATAGGGTTTCAATTCTTTTTCTCGCTTTGGCAAAAGCTGGGAATGTTGACTTCCATTCTTTTTGATTACATCTGTATGGTACCTCCAATCTGATATTGGCAGTTTCAAATAGATCCAATTGCACTTGGGCACTTATATATCCTCTGTCCCCTATGACTGTACAATTACTATAATCCACTTTCACATCCTTCAGGTAATGAATGTCATGCACACTTGCCTTAGTGAGGTCAAAGGAATGGATGACACCACTTAACCCACAGACTGCATGGAGTTTATACCCATAATAATACATGCTTTGTGATGCGCAGTATCCTACCCCAGGTGCTTTCCTAAAATCCTTCTTTCCCATACTACAACGTTTGGAACGGGCAATACGACATACTTCTATCGGCTTCGAATCAATACAGAAATACTCTTCACCACCATCCATTTCAGAAACCATTCTTTCTCGGATTGCATTACATAGGGAGGAAGTGATTTTACGCCTGTCATTGTATTGTCGGCGGGAAATAAGGTTGGGGATTTCAACCCTATATTCCTGTAGCTTTGCAAACAACAGCGACTCACTATCAATACCAACAGCCTCTGATGCCATGTTCAAAGCTACTACTTCAAGGTCTGAGAATTTAGGGACGACTCCTCGTCTTGGCACATTCCCAGATTCATTGACTAAATTGCCGGCAATTTGCTTGCATATGTTCAGTAATTTTGCGAATATTGCATATAAGTTGTGCATACGATATTTGTCTATTAAAAGTTTGGTCACCTTTAATTTACTAAATATCAACAATATGCACAACTTTTTAAACATAAATCTTTTATAATTTAATTCCGCCAATAGGTAAAATATAGTCGTAATAAACGTACCCTTAGGGGTAATAATGCGTTAATATATATTAATTTGCGGCTGACGTTTAAAGTTGCAAATGCTTGTTTTAATCACTGACCGAATCGGCATTCTTCATCACGCAAACGCCATTAAGTCGTACAGCTTGGCGAAGCGGTAATCTTATTAAACAACGTTTTCACCGTATAAAAACCAAGAATGCGATGTTTCAACCATCCATTCGCATTCTTTCACTTGTCCATTCGCATTCTATTTTTTACGAATCGCATTCTATTTTTCGAAGCTTGCATATAGTTTTCCTACCCCCTCCAGAAGGCACTCTGAGACCTATTATGAAACTATAAATGCAAGTGATGCGTTGCTATAACGTAATTACGTTAAAGAATGGTTGAGTAAAACTGTAGTACATGAAAAACACGACTATATATTTTCTCTTCCACAGCCAAAGGAAAAAGCGATAAAAAACAAAATCACATAGCAGAATATTACTATTTATTTGTATATTCGCACATAAATAGTAATATTCTGCTATATGAACGACTCTACCTACACCACAAATCAAGACATAATTCTCCTTCTATGCCGACGCCTGAAGGAGTACCGTCTAGCCGCACGGATAAGCCAACGAGAAATGGCTGAAAGATCCGGTGTAAGCCTAGCTACCATAAGTCACCTTGAACAAGGAACAAGCCGAAACATCACGCTGAACAACTTCATCTCACTTATGCGTGTAATAGGCATGGAACAGCGACTGGAAAACCTGTTGCCCGAACTTCCGATGACACCAATGGCACTGAGAGAAATAAACAAGTTAATACCTAAAAGAGTAAGGAGGAACCAACAATGACACAGAATCTCGACGTATTTCTGTGGGGCCAAAAAGTAGGAACACTAGTAACATATAAAGAAAAATACGCAGAAAAGATATGCTTCTATTTCGACCGAAGTTTCCTTAGCAGCGGATATGATATCGCCCCAATACGGGCCTCGATTAATGGTACATCAGCAAAGAACGGACTTCCAATATACGCCGAAGAAGAAAAACTGTTCGGCGGATTGCCTTCGTTCATTGCCGATTCATTGCCAGACAATTGGGGAAACAAGGTGTTCAATGAATGGGCTAAAAGTCGCCACATCAGCACAAGAGACTTGTCGGCATTAGATCGTCTGGCCTATATTGGCAAAAGAGGTATGGGAGCCTTGGAGTTTCTTCCTCCGGCAGCAAAAGAGCTGGAGCTGCCGTTCAAAGTAGAAATAGCCGAGCTGTACAAACTGTCACAATCGGTATTAAACGACGCACGGAAATTCAAAACAACTATACAACCAGACATACTTATAGAGAGTTTGTTCAAAGTAGGAACATCGGCAGGTGGACGCAGACCGAAAGCCATCATCAATCTGAACCCGGAGACAGGCGAATGCTACTCGGGACAGGTGGAAGCACCAGCGCCAGGCTATATTCCGGCTATCATAAAATTCGATGAGCATTCTGACATCCCTACTACACGCATAGAATACAGTTATTATCTGATGGCAAAGGAGGCTGGACTCAACATGATGCCGTCGCGCCTTATAGAAGGAGAGCAGGCCGCCCATTTCCTGACCGAACGATTCGATCGCCGAAACGGTAAAAAAATCCACGTACAGACCTTAGCCGCCATGATGCCAACATCCGACAGTTACGAAGAGTTATTCTACGCAGCCTGTAAAATAGGTATCTTACCTACGGATCTAAAACAGCTGTTCTTGCAAACTGTACTGAACGTACTAGGAGCCAATGTAGACGACCACAACAAAAACTTCAGCTTTCTGATGAACGACGATGGAATATGGCACATAGCTCCCGCATACGACTTCACGTTTTCTGTAGACCCATCTGCCCCAAGTTACATGAACCGTCACTGTATGACCATATGTAATAAAAACTTCAACATAGGACGCAAAGACTTACTAGAACTGGCAGAACGCTACAACATTAAATGCGCCAATGCCATTATCGACAAAGCAGCGTCTATCGTTTCAGACTATGAACACTATGCAAAACAAGCCGGTGTAGACGATTACTGGATCAATCAAATAAAGGAGGAAATAGGCTATAGAATAGTATGATACACCTTCAACCGTAAAAACCCCTTCACCACTAGTTAATTCTTAATAAAAGCAATACCGCAAAAAAAACGAAAGTAATGTTTCGTTACATATAATAATACGCTATGGATTTTGTGCTAAAGAGCGCACTAATCGGGGTATAATAACAGCAAAAAAAGCAAGGCTATTATATAAAGTTTTATTATATTTGTAGGAGCACAACATCCTGTGTAGCATAGAGATAAAACCATTAGTACCAACCTACTGTAAAAGAACCGTAAGATTATGAAGCATCGTACACTACTCCTTATTGTTTTTGCATTGTTGCAAACCTGTATCGCCTTTGCCGGCACTCCGTTCACCAAGGAGGAATTCCAAGAAATGGTGAGGTTGTTCAACCAGCACCAGGAGGCTAACATAAAGAAGCCGTTCGACAAGTGGACTACCCTACCCTTGATAAACAAACCCGAGGGGCTGGAAGTTGTATATCTGGCATCCGACGACGAAGCTGCGGGTGGTTTCTTCTTCATCGACAAGGCCGACAGTACCATTTCGGTTATCACCACATATACCTTTCCCATGAAGTTCGCGTTCTATTCCATGTCTATAGAAGGAGGTAAAATCGGTTTGAAAGCGAAGTCGGGAGGGGCATGTTTCTCTTACTGGACGTACTCTGTATTCCCGGACAAAGCCCAGTATTACGTCTTCGTAAACGAATGCTACGGCAAGATAGAGGAGGCTTCAAGCAGCACAAAGCCAAAGCTGGATCCGGAAATAGCGAAGCTAACCATCAAACAGTTCTGGTTAGAGCACGACCCGATAGAGGGCTGGCATAAATTATGCAGTGAGTGGAAACCGGACTGACATAAAAAATAGAGAAAGTGCATGATAAATCAATTCTAGCAGACAGTCCGCAAACTAATAAAATGAGAAATTTATGGTAATTATAACCTTTTGAGTTAAATTCCAGCCAGACAAGAAGTTTTCTCTGAAAATATTTAGAGAATCCAATTTAAAAGGATATCTTTGCAGTAACAAATCCCACCACGCCTCTCCACGATGCGTACCACGGTGGGACTTCGCTTTTTATGTGGATATATGAACTATGACAAACAACCGATAAATATAGATGAACAATTGGCATTACTCCAAAACAGAGGACTGATGATTGAAGATATTGCAACAGCCAAACTACAGCTTCGCAACATCAGTTATTTTCGTATTGCCAGTTATCTCCGATACATGGAACAAGAACGACCGTTCCGCAGTAGCCCCGGAGACGTAGCCTTGATTTTTTCTTCTTGGTTCTTCTTCTTTTGTATCAAGACAAAAGAAGAAGAAAAACCATCCGCAGGGCGAATACACTAGCAGTGCTAACACATCATCATTTATTCTCCTGAATAATGCGATCGATAAAACGACCAGCATCATCTCCCTTCAACGTATAAACCTCAGTAATCGGAGAATAAAGCAACGATGAATACTGAAACAACTGCAATGCAGCAAACTTGCCGTCTACAGAATAAATGTAATCCATACGGATAGCACTCTGCTCAGCGGTGCTGCGCAAACGACTAAATCCGAACTCATCGGAAAGACTGTTCCACAAAGCCTCGAAACGCTTAGCCTCATAACTAACAGAATCGGCCTTCATGGCACTATGCGTAGGCACATATACCCAATGCATGGCACGGAAAAACACGCAATAGAGCGCACATATAATGATAATAGAACCAACGCACAGCACCAGGCTACTGATGGTAGAATCTGCCACCACAGTAGAATAATAAGCCAAGGCACCGCCTACCAGCAGAGCTATTACAGACAATACCACATTACGTACGTTGACACATTTTTTCAAATTCTCAGAAGAAGAAATATATAATGATTCCATAAAATATCGGTTTTAAAAAGTTATTAAAAAATATATTATACGCTATAAGAAAAGACACGACACATGCTAACCACATATAAACACATGGGCTACAACATGATACAGGCTAATAAAAATAAAACCGCTAAATTATGATATGACGAATGTGGTACAGATACAGAGGCCTTACACTGCATCTGCCTATCTGAAATGTCACGGCGTTATGATCTGCCGACAAGATATTCATGCACTGCGCATAGCGTCCGCAGGCTTTCATAACCTCCCTGTTCCACTGCTGCACAAGCTGACGCAGACCTCGCTGGAAGAGATTTCCCAAGTGAAAATGGCTCTCTGTAGAGCTGTTCAGCATATCTCCTAACGGAATTGTGGAGATAGCCTTGTCTACATCGTCGGGAGTATCAGAGTCGGTAACGTAACTAAAAGTGACATGTGTATACGAAACGACAGAACCCTCGTCAACACAACCCGGCGCTTGGCAAGATTGTATCAACAGTACCCACAGGGGCATAAGAAGAAGCAGAATCCAACGTTTCATATTACAATTGATTTATGGCGCAAATATAATACATTATTTGAATACTTACACTATAAAACAAACGAGACATACATCAAGCAATAGTGTATGTCTCGCTCAAACTAATTATAAATCGTGATTACGCATACGGTATTCAGCCAGCTCCTCGTACTTGGTGCCTGGGCGACCGTAGTTGCAATACGGATAGATGGAGATACCTCCGCGCGGAGTAAAGATTCCTGTTACTTCGATGTATTTAGGATCCATCAGCTTAATCAGGTCTTTCATGATGATGTTTACGCAGTCCTCATGAAAATCACCGTGATTACGGAAGCTGAAAAGATAGAGTTTCAAGCTCTTGCTCTCTACCATCTTAACATCCGGCAGGTAGCTGATACGTATCTCGGCAAAGTCGGGCTGTCCGGTGATGGGACAAAGGCTGGTAAACTCGGGACAGTTGAAACGCACCCAATAGTCGTTTCCGGGGTGTTTGTTTACAAACGCCTCCAGTACTTCGGGAGCGTAGTCTTGCTTATACTGAGTATTCTTATTGCCCAACAGGGTGAGTTCGTCTTTTCTTTCCATAAGATTATTCGTTTAATATAGGTGATTACATGCCAAGGCTATCGGCAATGCGTTGCTTGTCGGCAAGGTATTTCTCCAGTCCTTCACGGCGAAGCTTGCACGATGGGCAGTGTCCGCATCCGTCGCCCGGTATACCGTTGTAGCAGGTAAGGGTTTCATGACGTATCAAGTCGAGCACGCCAAGGCGGTCGGCAAGCGCCCATGTCTGCGCCTTATCAATCCACATAAGCGGGGTGTGAAGCACAAACTGCTCGTCCATAGCAAGGTTCAGCGTTACGTTGAGCGACTTGATGAACGAGTCGCGGCAGTCGGGATAACCGCTGAAGTCGGTCTGCGATACACCTGTAACTATATGGTTTACGCCATGCTCGCGGGCATATACAGCCGCTATGCTCAAGAAGAACAGGTTACGTCCAGGCACAAAAGTGTTGGGGAATGAATCGGCAGGCTTCTCCTCGTCCATGTGGATAGAAGTATCGGTGAGCGAGTTTCGGCCTAAATGTCCGATAAAAGACACGTCCATCACATCGAATTCCACTTCGGCCTTCTCTGCTATGCTTCGTGCCAATTCTACCTCTTTAACGTGCTTCTGTCCGTAGATAAAGCTCAGGGCATATACTTTCTTAAAGTGTTTCTTCGCCCAAAACAGACAAGTGGTAGAGTCTTGTCCACCACTGAATACCACCAATGCGGCTTCGTTATTCATCGGCATCATAATTCGTTTATCTTTAGAATGTTATAAGATACATTTTCATCGTACACGTCGGTATTGTCTACACGCTTTATGTACTTAACCACACGGATGGTTACGGGCAGCACAATGACTTCGTATACGGTTTTAAGCAACACCTGCACCAGCATCAGGTTGATTAATTCGCTTATAGGCATCAGTCCGCCAAACGCCAATGGGAAGAAGATGATAGAGTCTGCGCCTTCGCCATAAATGGTAGAAAGGATGGCGCGAGCCGAGAAGTTCTTGCCCTGTGATGATATTTTCATGCGGCTCATTACGTAGGCGTTTACGAAAGAGCCTACCAAAAATGCCAACAGACTGGCTACGGCTATGCGCGGTGCCATACCGAAAACGAAGTTGAAGCCTTCTTCGCCTTCCCAGTATGGGGCGGCAGGAAGCGCAACGGCTATCTGGCCTAAGGCTACTACCATGAAGTTCATGAGGAAGCCCATCCAGATGATAAGGCGTGCTTTACGGAAGCCCCATACTTCGGCTATGCAGTCGTTGATAATGTAAGAGATGGGAAATACCACCAGTCCGGCGGTTACTGTTACGGGTCCGAGTGAGACCACTTTTGTTTCTAACAGATTTGCTGCCACAAGGCATACACAAAATACTATGCCCAGTATCATGTAGGGCACTGACACGAGATTTTCTTTTTTCATCGTTCCTGTTTTTTACGTGGTGTTCTAGAATACACGACCGCTATTCACGGCATCGCATGTTATTAATCGCTATTTTTTCGTGGTGCAAAGATAGCTACATTTTTTATATTACGAAAAAGATTTTGTTTTATATATTTGCAATACAGTAAAAACAATAAATAATGAAGAATACAAAAATACGAATGACACTGAGAGGATTTATCGGAGCAGCTTTTACGCTGACTATAGCCGCGGGATTGGCATCGTGCGCCACTAACAGGTTTGATACTTCGGCTTCGGGGTTGAAGCACGCTGATTTCAAGAAGGTGACAGACGGTAAGCACACGGACTTGTATCGGCTTACCAATAAAAGCGGCATGGAGGTGTGCATCACTAATTATGGGGCGAGAGTGGTTTCTATCATGGTGCCAAACCGAGAAGGCAAGATGGAGAATGTGGTAAGAGGATTTGATAATATAGATGAGTATATGCAGAAATCGCAGAACTATGGGGCTACTGTAGGACGCTATATAGGGCGTATTCTGAACGCGCAGTACACTATGGACGGAGCGACGTACCATCTGCAGGCTAATCATCCCGACGGGCATACGGCTCATGGGGGCAACCCGAATTTCGGAGCGAGGATGTGGAAGAAAGAGCATGCCGACGCGCATTCCGTTACATTGTCTTATCTGTCGCCGGACGGAGAGAACGGTTTCCCAGGAAATCTGAAGATTATGCTTACGTATAGGGTTACGGAGGATAACAGTCTGGATATTCAGTACAAGGCTACTACCGATAAGGCTACGGTAATAAACTTATGTAATCACTCGTTCTTCAATCTATCGGGCGATATGACACGCAATGTGGAGGCACAAACGCTGTGGGTGGACGCTGATTACTTTACTCCGTACGACAAGAAGAAATGTGTGACGGGAGCCATGTGGCCGGTACAGTCTACCCCACTCGACTTTCGTGAGCCGCGCGTGATAGGCGCACAGATAAATACACCATACTCACAGTTGAAGGTAACCAAGGGGTACGACCACGCATGGGTGCTACGTTCGCCTGGAGAAGACAGCCGTGCGGCAGCTACTATATACGATGAACAGAGCGGGCGACTGATGGAGGTGTTTACCACAGAGCCAGCCATGCATATCTACTCGGGCAACGGAATGAAGGATGTGCCTCGCGGAGCCATCTGCTTTGAGACGTGTCATTTTCAAGACAGCCCTAATAATCCGCAGTTCCCCAGTACGGCACTCCAGCCCGGAGAGGTATTTCAGAGTCATACAGCCTACAGGTTCTCTGTAGTGAAGCGATAAGCGCATACACTTAAGATTCTCATAAAAAAAGAGACTGAAAAGTCGGGAATAACCCAACTTTTCAGTCTCATCATTGAATAAACTAAAAAAATTAATTTGATATTAGGTTAGGATACTGCTCACGCAGTATAAGCGCTGCTCACGCAGCTTTTTTTATTGATGCTGTTCACGCAACAAGTCGTTAACAGTCTTAACCGGATTAAATGTGCTCAACGGAACTTCAACAAAGACTGTACTCCAGTCGCTCATTGATCCATTCCACAGACCCGGAAGCTCTAATGCCTTCAAGTCTTTTCCGTTCTTGCTCTTATAAGAAATAAAGCCTGTAGCCTTATCTACATACTGAAGCAGATTGAACTTCTCGCCCTTGTAGTTCTTAACGGCGCAAACCAAATCTACCGGGTTGAAGTGTGTACCCTTTTCGAACATAGCCTTCTTTTCAGGATCGTTCATGTCAATCTGAGAGCTTTCCAAGATCTGCAATGAAACGGTTCCGTCAGGATTATAAGCCAAGAACGGACCACCGCCCGGTTCGCCTACGTTCTTAACCATACCGCATACACGCATCGGACGGTTCAGCTTTTTACGCAGGTAGATTACCAAGTCGGCATCTTCCAGATCCTTGATATCTAACTTACGGCAACGCAACTGCTGCTGTACGAAACGGATGATAGTTTCGAGCTGATCGTGGCTGTAGTGACCGCTATCAAGCAGTTCCAAGTATTCGAAAGCCTGTTTCTGCAGTGTAACCAATACACCGGCCAACAGTTTCTTATAAGTAACGGTGTCGCCCTTAAGTCTGTCGGGAACCACATTATCAATATTCTTGATGAATACCACGTCGGCATCCAAGTCGTTCAAGTTTTCAATCAAAGCGCCATGACCACCCGGACGGAAAAGCAACTTGCCTTTATCATCGCGGAACGGATTGTTTTCCATATCGGCAGCTACAGTGTCGGTACTTGGCTTCTGCTCAGAGAATGAGATGTTATATTCTACACCGAATTTCTTAGCGTATTCTGCTACCTTAGCGTCTACCAATTTAGCGAACAAAGCCTTGTGCTCTGTAGATACGGTGAAATGTACGTTTACCTTGCCTGTTTTTCCGGCAGCGTACAATGCGCCTTCTACCAGATGCTCTTCGAGCGGAGTGCGTACGCCATCGGCATAGCGGTGGAACTTAAGCAATCCCTTAGGAAGCTGTCCGTAGTTAAGGCCAGCAGCTTCGAGCAGATTAGCTACTATAGCTTTGTAATTATGTTCGGCCAACAATGCGTTGATGTCTTTACCTGTGTTGTCAAGGCATGCAGCGTTGAGGTCATGATAGAAAGCAAAGTCGTGTATATGATCGAAGAACTTCTTCTCGAAGTCTGTTTTCGGTGCGTCGTAGTCGGCTCCCAAAAAATCGAACATATTTTTAAACATACGGCTGGCAGCTCCCGATGCCGGCACGAATTTCACGATTTTCTTTTCGCCGTCTTTATAAGCATCCCACGCAGCAAGATACTTGTCCTGCTCTTCTGAAGTAGGAATAAAAATGCCGCCGTTGTCGACCGAAGCCGCACCAGACAGCTTTAAGAATGGGAATCCGGTTTCAAAACAAGCCAATTGTTCTTTGATCTGTTCTTCGGAAATTCCTTTCTTCGCAAGCAACTCTTTATCTTCTTGTGTTAACATATATATAATAATTTAAGTGATAAATATTCACCTCTAAGAGAGATTTCTCCCCAAAAGTATAAAAAAACCTTTAAGGTTACACCAAACAAATAGAAAAAAACTACCTTTACCGTAAAGTTAAGAGAAAAGATCATGGAAGGACAAGCATTTTTTACCCCCGATGAGCATAAACAGCTCATCGCACTGTACAGACGCCTCCTGCATCTGTCGGGAGACACATTACAAAAAGATGACTGCAAGAATTTGAAAAAGCATCTGATGAAGGTCATGTCAGACGGGGCTGTTCCACGCAATGCGTTCGGCATGAATCCGGTGATAAAGGATATGCAGACCGCAGTCATCGTGGCCGAAGAGATAGGTATGCGACGTGCTTCCATATTGGGAATCATGCTACATAGCTCGGTGAAGTTTCACCTATGCACTTTAGACGAAGTTAAGCGTATGTACGGCGAAGATGTGGCCGGTATTATCCGCGGACTTGTGAAGATTAACGAGCTGTACTCTAAAAGCCCGACTATAGAATCGGAGAACTTCAGAAATCTATTGTTGTCGTTCGCTCAAGACATGAGAGTGGTGCTCATCATGATAGCCGACCGCGTTAACCTGATGAGACAGATTAAGGATAGCCCCAACGAAGAGGCACGCCTGGAGGTGGCCAACGAAGCGGCTTTCCTGTACGCTCCGCTTGCGCATAAGTTGGGACTCTATAAGCTGAAATCGGAACTGGAGGACTTATGGCTGAAGTATACGCAGCATGATATCTATTATCATATAAAGGAGAAACTGAACGCCACAAAAGCGGCGCGAGACAGATATATAGACGCTTTTATCAAACCGGTAAAAGAAAAGCTTGAAGAGGCAGGACTGAAGTTCCACATCAAGGGAAGAACCAAGAGCATTCACTCCATCTATCAGAAAATGAAGAAGCAGGGATGTCCGTTCGAGGGCGTGTACGACTTGTTCGCCATCCGTGTGATACTGGATTCTCCTCTCGACAAAGAGAAGCAGGAGTGCTGGCAGGCGTATTCTATAGTTACTGATATGTATCTGCCTAACCCCAAGCGTCTGCGCGACTGGCTGTCGGTGCCCAAGAGCAACGGATACGAATCTCTTCACATCACGGTGATGGGACCGGAAGGCAAATGGGTGGAAGTGCAGATACGTACTGAACGTATGGACGAGATAGCCGAAAAGGGTCTTGCAGCTCACTGGCGCTATAAAGGTATAAAGGGCGAGAGCGGACTGGATGAGTGGCTTAACTCTATACGCGAAACGCTGGAGAACGCTGACAATGATATGGAGGCGATGGATCAGTTCAAGCTCGACCTATACAAAGATGAGGTGTTTGTGTTTACTCCGAAAGGCGACCTTTACAAGTTGCCGCAAGGTGCTACGGTGCTCGACTTCGCGTTCGCCATTCACACTAACCTGGGATGCCGATGCATAGGAGCCAAGGTGAACGGACGCAACGTGCAGTTAAAGCAGGTGTTGAGCAGTGGAGACCAGGTGGAGATTACCACATCGTCTACTCAGACTCCTAAAAGAGACTGGCTGAACTTTGTATCTACATCGAAGGCAAAGACCAAAATACGTCAGGCACTGAAAGAGTTGGTGGCACGGCAAACGCAGTTCGCCCGCGAAACGCTGGAACGTAAATTCAAGAACCGTAAGATAGAATACGATGAAGCGGTGCTGATGCGCCTCATCAAGAAGTTGGGCTATAAAACGGTGACCGACTTCTTCCAGGACATAGCCAACGAGAAGCGCGACATCAACGATATAATAGAGCGTTATATAGAAATGCTGAAGCGCGAAACCGAACAGCGCGATGATGTGCCTTACCGTAGTGCCGAGGGGTACAACATGCAACAGCAGTTTGCCGAAAAGGATTATTATAAAGATGATGTGCTGGTTATAGACCAGAACCTGAAGGGTATAGACTTCAACTTGGCACGATGCTGTAACCCTATTTACGGTGACGATGTTTTCGGCTTCGTAACCATATCGGGCGGTATCAAGATTCACCGTGCCGACTGTCCTAACGCTCCAGAGATGAGAGCGCGTTTCCCTTACCGTATAGTAAGAGCACGCTGGGCAGGAAAGAGTCACGGCAAGCAGTACGCCATCACTCTGCGTATAGTGGGTCATGATGATATAGGTATCGTAACAAACATCACCTCTATCATCAACAAAGAAGAGAACATACAGTTGCGCTCTATCAGCATCGACTCGCACGACGGACTCTTCTCTGGAATGCTGACGGTAATGGTAGACGATACATCGAAGTTGGAAGCCTTGATTAAGAAAATAAGAACCGTTAAAGGTGTGAAACAAATAAACCGCGGATAGTCTCCCTATGTTAATAAAGCCTATACATAGACATATGTAAAGAGATTTATGACTATCTTTGCACGATTTTAAACTGATAATAAGATGAAAAAGATTTTTCTCACCACATTATTTTTAGTTTCAGTCATACTGGCGGTGATAGCTCAAGGTACGGCCGAAATCAAATTCGACAAGACCACCTATAGTTTCGGTTCTTTTAAGGAAACCGAAAAGGTAAGCTGCAAATTCAAGTTCACCAACACCGGAAACGGTCCGTTGGTCATACATCAGGCTATAGCCACTTGCGGATGCACCGTACCTAAGTATCCTAAGGAACCCATCAAGCCGGGAGAAAGCGGCGAAATAACCGTTACGTATAACGGAGCAGGTAAATTTCCAGGCTACTTCCGTAAATCGATTACAATACGCACTAACGCTAAAAACGAAGTGATACGCCTCTACATAGAAGGCGACATGATTGCAAAAAGCGCCGATAATAAGTAATAGCGGATGTGGCATAATGCCCTATTACTGATAAACAATGCGATGGTGTATCATAACTATTATCATATAAGTTAGAAAATATTGCGATGATTGATGTGAAACAATGCGATGGTTCAAACAAAACATTGCGATGGTATATCATAACTATTATCATATAAAATAGCGAGGATATAACATAACTTAATGGCGGACTGAAAGCTCGTTGGGCTTTCAGCCCGCCATTTATGATACACATTCGCATTAATTCACCTATGATACACTCCCACCAAAACTCTCCTTTATAATGCCCGACAAGACATCAAACCATATAGAACTGCAATCTTTCGATCTATATAACCGCATTGAGCAAATCCATCACTCGCCCAAAGCCTCTGCAGATAACATTCAGGCCAAATACATACTGCTGTACAAGGTGCTACAGCAAGCGTGCTACGAGCTGACAGCCGATGCAACAATAGCATTCGCCAACCTATTTGCCCGCCTCGACTTTATCTGCAAGGAGCGGAAAATGACACCGTCGGACAAATACGCCATACAGACCATGCGTCGCAACTGTAACGCCGCTATGGGCGATAAGTTCACTCCCGACATGAACGAGTACCGATACGACCTGCGTGCGTTGGTGCGTTTCATCTCACTGGCGTACGAGGAAGATATACCGGCATCTCTTCTACCCGAAATTCCACACTCTAACCGACCGTACAGCGGAACCAAGAAATCGCTGATAGAGTATCTCAGAGTTTCGGTAAGCAGTTGGGACGACACACGTATCTTCGCCGCTACCGATAGCGACGAGGACCCGCTCATCATAATAGACTATGCGAAAGCTGGCATAAACGGCGACCAGCTGTATCTGCACGACTTACTGAAAGAGGACATGCAACTGAATCTGCTCGACACACGGGTAGACGAAAACAATGTATACATACCTAATCTCATAGTAGTACAGCCCGACTATCTGATAGACATCAGCTCACTGGCGGCATGTTTCAGAGAGTACGGACATCACCCCTTCAACTTCTTCATCAATAAGATAAAGCCACGCGTAAGTACCTCGCCCATACTTATGGGTAACTTGGCAGGACAGTTTCTGGACGATTACATAAACACACCTTTAGCCGATGCGGTACTGTATAAACACAGTATAAAGAAATTCTTCGCACAGTCGGCATTGGAGTTCTGTACCTGCCCAGAGATAGACGGACGTTTTCATGAGCAGGCACAAATGCAGATGATGAACATTAAGCACTTTATACACGAAGTGTTTCCGAACAACATACATGCCTTCAATCCGAAATCTACCTTGCTCGAAGCATCGTTTATCTGCGAGAAGTTGGGACTGCAAGGGCGTGTGGATATGCTGCAGAAAGACTTCAAAGTGCTGGTAGAACAGAAATCGGGAAAGCGTGATGAGTATCGCCGCCGACATAAGGAAGACCATTTTGTGCAAATGATGCTCTATCAGGGAATTCTGATGTACAACTTCGGGCAGAAGACCGAAGACATGCAGACTTTCCTGCTGTATTCCAAGTACCACGACGGACTGGTAATAGAGCATTTCGCCGAAGAACTATTCAGACAGAGCATCGCCCTAAGAAACAGAATCGTAGTGAACGAAACCGCGTTGGCAGAAGGAGCCATAGGTAACGTATCAGACTCGCTGAGCACCGAGATGCTGAACGAATTCGCCGTACAGAACAAGCTATGGACCGACTATCAGGAACCTCAGCTGCAAGAGGTTATCAGCACGCTGAAACGCTGCACGCCTACAGAGAAAGCATACTTCCGTCGCTTCTTTACCTTCATCTCTAAAGAGCAGTTATTAGCTAAAACCGGAGGAAGAAACGACCCCTCCAATGGGTTTGCCAGCCTATGGCACACGCCTCTGCCCGAAAAGATTGAAGCCGGAAACATATTGTTAGGATTGACCATCACCGAAAAACGCCGTAGTTCGCCAGATAAAGGGTATGATATCATCAAACTGCACATACCTCAGCAAGGAGAAGATTTTCTGCCTAACTTCAGATCGGGCGATATCATCATACTGTATTCATACACCGGAATGCCCGACGTGCGCAACGAGATTCTGATGAAGGGAAATATAATAGATATCACGACGGACGAGGTTATGGTACTGCTGCGCAACGGGCAACAAAACAAAGATATCATAGGTACGGAGACCGACCTTTTCGCCATAGAGCACGACTCATCAGACACATCGTCGGTAAACGCCATGCGCGGACTCTTCACCTTACTTACAGGCCGACGCGACAGAAAGGAGTTGCTGCTGGGCTTAAGAGAACCAGAGACGGACGCCAGCCTCACACTGAACGGAGACTACGGCCGCTTCAACACTCAAGTGCTGAAAGCCAAACAAGCTAAAGACTACTTCATGCTGGTTGGCCCTCCGGGAACAGGAAAGACATCGTGCGCCCTGCGCTATATGGTAGAAGAAGCTCTGACAGAAGACGATACTTCAATATTGCTGTTATCGTACACCAACCGTGCAGTAGACGAAATATGCAGAATGCTGGTAGACTCTGGCATAGCCGCACGCACACCGTTTATACGCATCGGTAACGAACTGTCATGCGACGAACTCTTCCGCACCTATCTGCTGAAGAACCTGCTTACCGAAAACATTCATCTAAACGAACTGCGCAACAAGCTTACGAAGACACGAATATACGTAGGTACCACCACAGCCATAAACAGCCGACTCTATCTGTTCTCGTTGAAGCACTTCAACGTAGCCATGATAGACGAAGCTTCGCAGATACTGGAGCCCGACCTTATGGGTATTCTGTCGGCACGCCACGGACAGTATAACGCCATCGACAAATTCATACTTATAGGCGATTATAAGCAGTTGCCCGCCATAGCCATGCAGAGTGCGGAAGAAGCTGAAGTAACCGACCCGTTACTGACAGCCATAGGACTGACCGACTGCCGCAACTCGCTATTTGAGCGTCTGTATAAGAACAGCCCACAAGAAGTGCGCAGCATACTCAACAAGCAAGGCCGAATGCATCCAGCCATCGCTGAATTCCCAAACAACGCATTCTATCACGACGAGCATCTGGAATCGGTACCTCTGCCTCATCAGGAAGAAGAGTTGCCGTACCCCATCTACCGTGCACCGTTGCACAACGAGAATAATATAGACCGACTGCTCACTACACGACGTATGGCATTCATCGCCACCTCACGCCCCAATGACGAGAACACATCCGACAAGAGCAACCGTGAGGAGGCGAAGATAGTAGCCACACTGATTGAGCACATATATCATGTAAGCAGCATAGCATTCTCCCCATTAAGAACGGTGGGCGTGATTGTTCCCTACCGTAACCAAATAGCCATGATACGAGAAGAAATCTCGCATAAGAATATCCCCGGTAAGAATTTAATATCTATCGATACGGTAGAGCGATATCAGGGAAGCCAGCGCGATGTCATCATCTACTCGTTCACGATAAGCAGCGTAGGGCAACTAAATTTCCTTACCGCCAATACGTTCAGAGAAGGAGATTTCATGATAGACCGCAAGTTGAACGTAGCAATAACACGTGCACGTAAGCAACTTATTCTTGTAGGAAATCCACACATACTGGGAGCCGACCTTACATTCTATAAACTGATGGAGTATATCCGCATGAACAACGGATACATAGATACTACGGCAGATGAGTTTGCAAGAGGAAAGTTCAGCGTACCGCAATACGCAGCCAATTGGGACGTGAAGCCGCAATGCTACCAACTGCCGGAGGCTTTCTCTGCATTATTCCGCCAGTACATAGCCAACGAAACGGAGAAACGCTTCCCTACCGTAACAACAAACAACGCTCCGCTTCGCGAAACCATCGGTTACGGACGATACGATTTCGGCAATACCGGCAACAGTTCTCTATTTTCGGCTACCGACAAGTTGTATCTGTACAACTATTTCTATATGCGCCGCAGCTATACAGCCGCCCGCAGTCTGTTCGAAACAATAGGCGGATGGCTGACTTCTGCCGCAAGCAACGTATCGGGCAAAGTAGTATTCTGCGATGTAAGCCATGAATGCGGAGCGTCGGGACTAGCTTTTATCGACATGATACAGCGACGTATGCCCCACTCTGATGTGATGTACGCAGGCATCTATCCTACAGAAGAAATGGACCGCATGGCATATAACTTCTTCTCGTCAGAGCCATACAGTAAAGTATCGAGTTGCTTTTATCCACGGATAGGAGCCATCCAAACCGAGTTCTGGAAAGCGCATTCTGTCTTGTCGGAACTGATAATATTCAATATGAGCAATCTGTTCGACCGCATACAGCCGATAGAAGCGCGACATCTGGCGTTGCAGATAAATCAATTGGTACAAGCTTATCCTCTAAACCATTACGCCATAATCTATCGCGACGATGCCGGACAGCGCACTAACGATCACTCATATAAAGCATTCCGCACGCACCTGCATCACTCGTTGAAACCAATAAACGAGCAGATGCCATTAGAAGGCAAATATTATCTGAACCCAGATAAAGATGAAACATTGCCCGATAGCGGCACGTATACCTTCGAAATTATAAGCAACAGATAAATTTAGTAACTTTGCACCCCGAAAAATAAAACTATTAATGAATACAGAAAATACAAAGAACGAAACAAAAGGGTATCGCGGAAAAATGGAAGGTACAGCCTTCACTATATTAGTAACCATAGGTGTCTGTCATTTCTTGAACGACATGATACAGTCTATCATTCCGTCTATATACCCTATCATAAAAGAAAAATTCGGATTCACGTTTGCACAGATTGGAGTCATAACGCTGATATTCCAGCTCACTTCTTCTATCTTGCAGCCATTTACCGGGCGATATGCCGACCGCCATCCGCAGCCTTACGCACTTACCACCGGCATGTGTTTCACACTAGCCGGACTGCTTATGATGGCTGCCGCCAACAGTTTCTGGATGATTCTGCTATCGGTATGCATCATCGGGTTAGGATCGTCTATCTTCCATCCGGAAGCGTCGCGCGTGGCACAGATGGCTTCGGGCGGAAAGAAAAGTCTGGCGCAGTCTATCTTTCAGGTAGGAGGAAACGGAGGTAACGCCATCGGTCCGCTGCTGGCGGCATTGATTATCTTACCTTTCGGACAAGGAGCTATAGGTTGGTTTGCTATAGTAGCCATTCTTGCCGCCATCATCATGATGCGCATCGGAAACTGGTATAAGGCTAAGCTAGCATACGTCACTACGCACCCTGCCAGCAAGCTTAGCGTAGGCCCTAATCTGCCCAAAAGCAAGGTACACATGGCCATGTTCATACTGGTAGTACTGATATTCTCTAAATACTTCTACCTATCGTGCATGACCAGCTACTTTACTTTCTTCTTGATAGATAAGTTCGGCATCTCGGTACAAAGCTCGCAGCTCTGCTTGTTCGCCTTTCTGGCAGCATCAGCAATAGGAACATTAGGCGGTGGATTGTTAGGCGATAAATATGGACGTAAGTACGTAATCTGGGGCTCTATCCTAGGAGCCGCACCGTTCACCCTGATACTACCATATACCAACTTGATGTGGACCATAGTGCTGGCAGTGATTATCGGCTTGGTGATATCTTCGGCATTCTCGGCCATAGTGGTATATGCCACCGACCTAATGCCCGACAAGATAGGCATGATAGCCGGGGTATTCTTCGGACTGATGTTCGGTTTAGGCGGACTTGGTTCGGCATTCTTCGGATGGCTAGCCGACCTTACAAGCATAGAATTCATCTTCCGCATCAGTACGGTACTGCCACTACTTGGAGTAGTTGCAGGCTTCCTGCCTAACACACAAAAGAAATCTTAATAAAACGTGCACGCACGTTATCTTCCGGTAGCTTGGAGATAACGTGTGCGCTTAATAAAGTACGTAGTCAAATCATCTGTATACTGATCTCGGCTCTGCTGAAGCAATGACTGAGCGTTCAGCAAATCGCTTACAGCTACCGTACCGGCATGATAGCAGTTGGTACTGATGCGGGCGTTCTCCGTAGCCTTTGCCACCGATTCCTTAGATATCTTCGCTTGGTCATAAGCCTCTACAAGCTCATTCCATAGCTGCTGCATCTGCACAAGCAGAAGCTCAGAGTTGCTTCGCTTCGACTCTTCGGCTATCTTTAGCTGCACGTTCTTCTGACGGATGGCGTGAGTACCTCCCCACCAATCTGACAACGGAATAGCTATCGAAGCGAATACCATCCCCATAGAACGACGGTTCTCTATTACGCTGATGCTATGTTGGTCGGGCAAATCATAATACATATATCCGGCACCAATGCCGATGGTAGGAAGTCGCTTGCCAAGCTCCATATTACGCTGAAGCTTGCTTGCCTCTACACTCTTTTGCAGCATTCTGTACGTCGGAGTAATCTGCAGAGCCGCCTGATGGTCTACCTTATATATATTAGGGTCGGGCAAATCTTCGGGCACAGACACCGCTATGTCGAAACTATCAGCAGGCAACTCAATAGCCTGTGCCAACAGCATCTTTACCACAGTCAGTCCGTTGTTCACCTTCAGTCTGTTGGCAGAGATACGGTTACGCTCCAACTCCACCTGAAGCAAATCGTTCTGCATAGCCACGCCAGCATCGACAGCCGTTGATACATCACGACGAATAGTATCAATCTGACGACCCACCACATCGAGTGTCTTAAGTTTCTCTTTCAGCGATACCCACTGCCAGTAATACTGTTCTACGGTGAGCACAGCCTCATCTTCTGACAAACAGAGCTGCTCGCTCTTAACGCTGGCGTTCACCTTGGCCAACTTGTTTCCGTTAAGAATCTGACCTCCGGCGAATATTGGTTGCACGGCAGTAACACCCGCCATAACTCCCCTATCGACAAAAGACGTAGAGTACATACCGTTTAGCACCGACAGCCCTACCGCACCTTTATCGGCCTTGAAGCCCGTACCTGCGGCACTGATATTAGGAAAATACTTGGTCAACGCCTCACGCTGCATCTCTTTAGCACCGCTTACCTCCAGTCGTGCGGTCTTTATCTTAGAATTGTTTTGCAAAGCCAGCGAGCGGCAATCATCAAGCGTAAGTCGGCGCTGAGCCACGGATGCCGTACTTAGCGACAATCCTATACAGAGAAATAAAAATATCCGTTTCATACCTAATAAAATTAAACCGTGTTATTTCACCTTACCCCTGAATGCCAACCAATACATCACGGGTAACACCGTAGAAATAAGCACCATAGAAATAAGTGTACCAAAACAAATCACCGTACCCATAGGAGTCCACAGCGATGAGTTCTCTAATATCATAGGCAATACGCCCACAGACGCAGCAGCCGAAGTCAGGAAGATGGGTCGCATACGGCGTACCCCGGCATGGTAAGCGGCATCGCGTACAGACATACCCATGTCTCGCCTCAATTCTTCGGCATAGTCAAGCATGATAATACCGTTACGCACCAAGATACCCATCAGACTGACTAGTCCTAATATAGCCGTAAGACTCATGTTCATGCCAAGCAACTTCAGTCCCGCCATAGATCCGAACACACACAGCGTGATGGAACCAAGGTTTATCAACGCCAAATCTATTCGCTTGAAATGGAACAGCAAGATGAAGAATATCAGCATTACAGCTATCACTACACCGTTTACCACCATAGGGATGGTTTCACTATCCTTTTCATACATACCGCCTAACGATGCCTCAACACCTGCAGGCAGTTTGTCAAACGGAATAGCTTTCCACACTTCTTGAGTCAGCACATTCTCATTGTTACCCCTATGCACTTCGGCAGTGACAGAAATAGTTCGAACACCATTTCTTCGAACTATCGTACCATGGTTCCAATCAGGTGTAACAGATGCCAACTGCCTCAACGGAACAGCAGACATACCTCCAAGTACGGGGATGTATTCATTCAGCAAATCATCAGCATTAGGCTTTCCGTTATGATCGGACTTCAGCACCACGCTTACGGGGTAGTCTTTCTCCCAAAGTGTAGTCATCGGAACGCCATCGCCAAAGCCTACCGCCAAATCGGCTGATAGCAACGCCTTGTTCACGCCAAGTCGCTCGGCCTCCACCTCATCAGGACGTACCATTATCCCCGGCTGTACGTTCTCGTAATTAGTGCGAATCATCTTCAGCCCCTTATTGGCGTGCATGGTCTGCTCTACTATCTGAGCGGCTTTCAGCAAGTCGCTGATACTGTCACCACTAAGACGGACCTCTATCGGATAGATGGCGTCAGAGTAGTCCATCTGTTTAAAGCGCACATGGGCATCTGGGAAATACTCTGTATAGCGGTCGGCATATTCATCAAGCAGTTGCTCTGTCTCTTCCTCTCCCTTGGTATTCACTATGAACTGTGCGAAGTTGGGTCCGCCCACCTGCGGTGCGTAAGTAGAATGAAAACGAGGCGAACCTTCACCTATAAACGAAGTGATAGAAACTACACGTTCATCTTTTTCCAAGATATGCCGAAGGCTATCTGCCACCGCTGCGGTACGCTGTGAAGAGGCACCAGCCGGAAGATAGAACTCTACGGCAAATTGGTCACGGTCGGCTATAGGCATCATACGCTGAGGCGTATCCAAGAAAATCATTACCCCTAACACGATAGAAGCAACGCCAGCACCTATAGTAAGAAACGGATGACGGAAGCAAGCTGCCAGCAGTGCGTCATAGCCAGCCTGCAGATAATCGAGCGGAGATTTCTTCTTTTTACCGTCAGCATCTTGTTTTGGGGCGATACCTTTCTTAATGAATACATACTGCAGATACGGAGTAACCAGCAACGATATCAATAAGGAGATTCCCAATATAATAAACATAGCCCATGGGAACGACTTAACGAAGTCGCCGTAAGGACCTGTCATGGTAAACAGGAACGGGAAGAAAGTAATACTGATAGAAAGAGTGGCCGACAATACCGACATAAAGAACTCTCGCGGTGCAGCCGATGCCGCATGCCAACGAGACATGCCTGTGCCCAACTTATCGATGTAATTATCGATGATTACCACCGAATCGTCTACTATCATACCAAGCGTAACAATCAGCGCCGCCAAAGTTACGGTATTCAGCTCGATACCGAATATGCAGAACAGTGCCAATGCCATGAAAATTGTTACCGGGATTGATATGGCAGAAACCCCTGCTACACGTAGCGGCATCAGCAAGATAACTACCACGATAACAGAAACCACAGCGATAAGCAACTCACGGAGGAAGTTGATTACAGAGTCCTCTACCACCTTAGCCTGGTCGGTAATGGTAGTGATGTTAACATCATCTGGAAGAGTCTTCTTATATTCATCGAGCAACTGATGCACTTCTTTTCCCATCGCCACAATATCGTAGCCATCGCGCATCTCTACCGAGAGAAGCACACACTTAGTGCCGTTGCACTGTATGTATTTATCGGCATCGGGATACTCTCGCACTACACGGGCTACGTCTTTCAGTCGGACAATATTTCCGTCTTTATCAGAATAGACTATCTGCTCGCCTACCTCACGCTCGGTGTCGTAAGAATCAGCCACATGCACCGGCAATACGCCATCATCGTTCTTAACGGTTCCGCTCAGCGTGGTGAATCCCTGCATAGACAGCTTCGACAATACCGAATAAGCACCTATACCATAGCGGGCCATCTTCTTACTGTCCAGGTAAACAGATATCCGCTCATCGAGCATACCCGACACACGCAGTCGAGACACCGCATCAATGCGGCGCAACTTATCTTCGAGCGACTCCAAGTACTTACGCAACTCGCGGTAAGTCTTCTGATTACTCTCAAGCGTAATGAGCAATGACGAGGTATCGCCCACATCATCTATAGCCTGCACCGCCAATACCCCCGAAGGCAACTGCGTCTTCAGTCCGCTAAGACCGTGTTTAAACTTAGACCAAAACGCATCGTGGTTATTGACATTATCATTCAGTTCGAGGAACATCAGCACCATTCCGTCTTTGCTAAGCGTATAGCTCTTCTTCTTGTTCACCTCTTTATATCCGAAAACGAAGTCCTCTAACTTTCTTGCCACACGCTCCTCTACCTCAGTAGATGTAGCGCCCGGATAAACCACGGCTACCAGTCCCTGACGGATGGTGATAGACGGTATCTCCTGCTTAGGCATCATACATAAGCCATATATGCCGATAATGACAAACATACTGACTATCAGCAGCACTATCTTATGATAAGCCATGGCAGCCTCAATGAAATTCCTTTTCATACGCAGTGTCTCCCTTTTACTTGACGTTCACTTCCATGCCTTCGCTCACCTTATGATTTCCTACGGTTATCACCATGTCGCCTTCCGACAGTCCGCTGGTTATCGCTACGTTATTGCCAGCAAGTGCTCCGGTCTCTACCCATCGGCGAGCAGCCTTACCATCGACTACCGTCCATACGAAACGGCGTCCGTCAACATCGAGCGATACGGCTCCAGCCGGAAGCGTAAACCCACTCTTCTTAGAGTCGGGAACCACGCTCACGTTGCACACCATGCCGGGCATCAACGCACCGTCGGCATTAGCCACCTTCATCTTCACCTCGTAAGTATGCGAGAGTTGGTTAGCCACAATACCTTTCTCCGTTACCTGAGTTTGGTACGAGCGACCGTCGAGTGCCTCTACACGGAACGTAGCCTTCTGTCCTACTTTCAATCGGGCAATTTCTTTTTCGGGCACGGCTATTTTCACCGAAACCTGACGCACGTCTACAAGCTTCAGCACGGGCTGACCAGCCAATACATTCATGCCTTGCTCGGCTTCTTTAGAAGCTATCACTCCATCGTACGGAGCATAGAGCCTACTATCGTTAAGGTTCTTCTTGGCTATGGCTTCGGCAGATACTGCCTGTTGTAATTTACTTTCCACTTCCACCCACTTAATCTCGGGCATACTGCCTTGCTGATGCAGTTTACTATATCGCGCATAGGCATCGCGTGCTTGGGCAAGCGTGGCAGCAGCCGCATCGTACATATCTTTTAGCGAAGCCTGATTCAGTGTGGCGAGCAACTGTCCGCGGTGCACACGTGTTCCGGCATCTACCGCTATACGTTCCACATTGCCCGGCACCTGGAAACTGAGCATCGCTCCGGTAGTTTCTTCCACTGTTCCTACATAATCATATCCGGCTGTCACATAGGCCGATTTCATTGTCTGCACTTCTACCGATACCGGTTGGCTCGATGCGTTCTGTTTCTTTTCGGAGCATCCGGTCAGGCTTATGCAGGCAAGCATAACTGTCATGAAAACAATCTTTTTCATCATATTACTCTTGTTGTTTTTAGTCTGTATTGAATAGTCTAATTTTCTAGTGCAAAGATATTGCTTTCGGCATATCTCCATTAGTCCTTTTGCTACAAAAATTATTCCATTTGTGGTATTTACGTAGTTATCATTCATTGTTTACAAACACCAGATAGCCAATTGTATCTCTCAATGAGTATAGAATGTAGTCTTATATTCAATGGGAGTATAACCAGTGTATTTCTTAAAGACCTTTGAGAAATAAGCCATATCATCGAAACCAAGATAATACGAAATCTCCTTTATGCTCGTATTGATGTCAGACAACATTTGTTTAGCCTCCTGTATCTTCAACTCCTGAATGTAATGCGCCGGCGACACTCCGATATAGTCCTTGAATAACTTTCTGAACCATGAATAGCTCATATTTATCTGCGAAGCCACATCTTCTGGCGTGATGCCTTTCAACAGGTTTTCTCTGATTATGATTTTAGCCTTATCTATCTGAGCCTCGGTAGCAGTATCGAAGCAGCGGTTTTGGTCGTAATACATGGTCATACCAAGAATCAGGTTAGCAATGCCAGCCAAGAACTGCTGACAAGCCGCCTTTTCTTCGTTGGCCACACGTATGGCTTGGTCGTATAGGTTCACTATATTATCTTGAACACCTATTCTATATACTATTTTATCCTTATTGAAGAAATCGTTCTCGAACCTACTGTCCATGTTTGCTCCTTCAAAACCTATCCACATTTCCTTCCACCCAGTACTCTTGTCGGGCATATAGCTATGCCACTGCTGAGGACGCAGTATAATCATATCGCCTTCTTTAATCTCTATGCTCTGCTGAGGCGAAGTGAAAAACGTACCCTTCCCCTTAGTGATATAAAGCAACTGATAACTATCCAGCCTTCTTCCACGCGAAGGAGCGAAGAAAAACTGAGCCGGATGCCCGGTACGCGGCGGATATGTATCATAATTCTTTTCTATCGTCTCGCTACCAACGGTGTTTACGGTAATCCCCCAATTCTCGTCATGCTGACTACTGATAAGGTACTTATAGTTTTTCGAAATCTTTCTATTCATGAAAAGCGTGTTTTTACAAAGGTAGATATTTCCATCATATCTTCCATTCCGAAAATCATTTTTTACCGCCCGAACGGTTTCGATGTCAGTACATTTGCCATGTAATCAAGTTAACCATTATGAACACAAATTATTTTATAGCATTCGACTTGGGAGCCACAAGCGGACGTACGATACTAGGAAAACTGAAAGGAGAAAAGTTGACCTTAGAAGAAATAACACGCTTCCCCAATCAGATGTTGCAATGGAACGGACATTTCTATTGGAACATTTACTCACTCTATGAGAATCTGAAAAAAGGATTCGCCGAAGTAGCCCGTAAAGGCGTGCCTGTCACATCGGCAGGCATCGACACTTGGGGCGTGGATATAGTAGGCGTAAATGCCGACGGCGAGCTATGCGGCATACCATACGCATACAGAGACCCGCAGAACATTGGCAAGAAAGAAGAATATTTCAGCAATGTAATGGATGCCGAAAAGCTATATATGCGAAACGGCATACAGCACATGGATTTCAACACCCTTTTTCAGCTACACGTACTCAATGGTCGTGGCTGTGAATCGATGAAGGCGGCCCACAAAATTCTCTTCATACCCGATGCGCTTAACTATATGCTCACGGGCAAGATGGTAACGGAGTATACCATCGCCTCGACTTCGGGGATGCTTGATGCGATAAAAAGAGATTGGGACGAGGCATTACTGAAAAGCGTCAATACCAGCCGTGAACAATGGGCACCTCTGGTAAAGCCGGGTACCATTATAGGACACTTATCGCCAGAACTTGCCGCAGAACTGCAGATACCTTCCATCCCGGTGGTAGCCGTAGCCGAGCACGATACAGCTTCGGCGGTAGCAGCAGTACCAGCTACCGACAAAAACTTCGCTTATCTGAGTTCGGGCACATGGTCGCTTATGGGAATTGAGACACAAGAACCTGTAATAAACCAAGAAACCATAAAACATAACATAACTAACGAAGGCGGAGTAGACGGCACTATAAGACTCCTTAAGAACATCACCGGAATGTGGATTCTGGAGCAATGCCTGCAGCGTTGGAAAAAGGACGGCACCTCATATACTTATCCCGAAATGGTGAATATGGCTTCTGAAGCAAAAGCTTTCTCGTGTTTCATAAATCCGGATGACGCTCTGTTCGTTAATCCTGCTGATATGCCCGAGGCTATCAATGAGTATTGCTTACGTACCAATCAGGAAATTCCGGATGGTCATGCAGCTTACATCAGAATGATATTCGAAAGCCTCGCCATGAAATACCGCGAAACGCTCGATGTGTTCAAGGCTCTGTCTGAACATCCTATAGAAAAGCTACACGTTATAGGCGGCGGATCAAGAAACGCCCTGCTCAACCAGTTTACGGCAAACGCTATCGGATTACCGGTAATAGCCGGACCGGCGGAAGCCTCTTCGGTGGGCAACATCATGCTTCAGGCTAAAGCGGCAGGCATAGTGCAGTCGCTTCAGGAAATGAGAAACGTTATCTCTGCCAATGTGGAACTGTCTACTTATTACCCGCAAGACAGTAAACTATGGCAAGCAGCTTATATAAAGTACAGAAATATTATCGGATTACATTAAACCTAAAAAACTAAATATCATGAATGAAAAACTTATCTTAAACTCGTACGAGATTGCTAAAGAACGTTATGCAGCACTGGGTGTAGACACCGAAAAAGTATTAAACCAGATGCAAGACTTCCACCTGTCTCTTCATTGCTGGCAGGCTGACGACGTAGCAGGATTTGAAGTGCAGGCCGGACAGCTTGGCGGAGGCATTCAGGCTACCGGAAACTATCCAGGGAAAGCACGCAACATAGACGAACTACGTGCCGACATACTGAAGGCAAAATCGATGATACCGGGAACACATAGACTAAACTTACACGAGATATACGGAGATTTTAAAGGGAAGGTGGTAGACCGCGATGAAGTAGATATAACACATTTCCAAAGCTGGATTGACTGGGGAAAAGAGAACGACATGAAACTCGACTTCAACACCACTTGTTTCGGACACCCCAAGAGCGGAAACCTTTCGCTCTCTAACCCCGACAAAGGCATTCGCGACTTCTGGATAGAGCACAGCAAACGTTGCCGCGCCATTGCCGAAGAGATGGGTAAAGCGCAAGGCGACCCCTGCATCATGAACGTATGGGTTCACGATGGCAGCAAAGACATCACAGTAAACCGCATGGAGTATCGCAAGCTACTAAAAGACTCACTTGATGAGATTTTCGCTACAGAATACAAACACATGAAAGACAGCATCGAATCGAAAGTGTTCGGTATCGGCCTTGAAAGCTACACCGTAGGTTCTAACGAGTTCTACTTGGGCTACGGCGTGAAAAATAATAAGATGGTAACATTAGACACCGGTCACTTCCACCCAACGGAAAGTGTAGCCGACAAGGTTTCGGCAATGCTGCTTTACCTGCCAGAGCTGATGCTTCACGTAAGCCGACCCGTACGTTGGGATTCTGACCACGTAACAATCATGGACGACCCGACACTCGATTTGTTCAGTGAAATCGTTCGCTGCGACGCACTTAACAGAGTACACTACGGCCTCGATTACTTCGATGCATCAATCAACCGTATCGGAGCTTACGTAATAGGTAGCCGCGCCGCACAGAAGTGCATGATACGTGCCTTGCTTGAACCGCTTGCCCAGCTTCGCGAATATGAAGTCAAAGACATGGGCTTTGAGCGTCTGGCATTGTTGGAAGAAGCTAAGGCTTTGCCATGGAACGCCGTTTACGATATGTTCTGCCTCAAGAACGGAGTGGCAGTAGGCAATGAATTCATAGCCGAAGTAGAAAAATACGAGGCAGATGTAACCTCTAAACGCTGACGGTTATGGATGTGTTGTTAGGATTGCTCATAATAGCCATAGGCAGTTTCGGACAGTCTAGTTCGTACGTCCCCATCAAGAAAATCAAATCATGGGAATGGGAGAACTTCTGGCTAGTGCAAGGCGTCTTCGCTTGGTTGGTATTTCCGTTTTTAGGTGCTCTGTTGGCTGTGCCGTCCGATGGTTCTCTATTCTCATTGCTATCTTCGGGAGGTGCACTGCAATCCATCGTTTACGGTGCGCTGTGGGGAGTAGGCGGACTTACGTTCGGTCTTAGTATGCGCTATTTGGGCGTAGCTCTGGGTCAGTCCATCTCGCTTGGTACTTGCTCCGCTTTCGGAACACTGCTACCTGCTCTGATGGCTGGAACCGACTTACTTCACGGTAGCGGTCTGGTACTTTTGCTTGGGGTATGCATCACATTGGCAGGCATTGCCGTAATAGGTTACAGTGGTTCACTCCGCTCACAGTCTATGACAGCCGAAGAGAAGCAGGCGGCAGTTAAAGACTTCGCCTTGACAAAAGGACTTGCAGTTGCACTTTTGGCCGGTGTGATGAGCGCATGTTTCGCCTTGGGGCTCGATGCCGGAAGTCCCATTAAAGAGGCGGCTCTGAATGCAGGTGTCAACCCACTATACGCCGGATTGCCGGTAATCCTGTTAGTCACTTTAGGAGGATTCATTACGAACGCCGCATACTGCCTCTGGCAGAACATAAAAAACGGAACCACTAAGGCTTACTTTAGCGTATCTCCGTCGTTATTTGTAAACAACGTTTTGTTCTGTATGCTTGCCGGCGTATTGTGGTACTCGCAGTTCTTCGGCTTAGAGATGGGCAAAAGTTTCTTCACCGATAGCCCTGTACTCATGGCATTCGCATGGAGTATACTGATGTCGCTTAACGTGATTTTCTCTAATCTGTGGGGAATAATCTTACGCGAGTGGGCAGGTGCCGACCGTAAGACGATAGTGGCTTTAGGCATCGGCTTGTTAATATTGATATTCTCAATCTTTTTCCCTTCATTAATGCAGGGATAAGCTAACATATTATTATGATGAATTACAACGATTCAATTTCGGAAATTATTTCGCAGATAGCCGAAGTAGCCGGCTACCTTTGGGAACGTGGATGGGCTGAACGTAATGGTGGTAACATTTCTTACAACATCACCGACATAGTGGATGAGTCTATCACTGCACTCAAGCCGCTGGGCGACTCTATCACCTTGCCTCAGCAGGTAAAGAACTTATGTAACAATTATTTTCTGGTTACAGGCACCGGAAAGAGAATGCGTTACGTGCATTCCCAACCCATGAAGAACATGTCTATCATCCGTATTTCGGACGACGGAACAAGTTATGACATCGTGGCAGAAGAGTACATACGTCCTACTTCCGAATTGCCTTCACACCTTATGATACACGATTATCTCATCGGCAAGGGCCGTAAGAACAAGGCGGTGATACACACGCATCCCATAGAATTGGTAGCCATGACTCACAATCCGGCTTTTCTTGAGAAAGATGTCTTGGGCAAATTGCTTTGGAGCATGATTCCAGAAACACGTGCATTCTGTCCCAAGGGATTGGGTATAGCTCGATATCAATTGCCCGGTTCAGTAATTCTTGCCGAAGAAACAATCAAACAGCTCGATGAATATGATGTTGTGATGTGGGAAAAGCATGGTGTTGTAGCTGTAGGCGAAGATTTGATAGAGGCTTTCGATATGATAGATACCTTCACCAAGTCTGCCAAGATTTATGAGTCGGCATGCTCCATGGGCTTTGTACCCAAAGGCATGAGCGATGAACAGATGGATGAACTGAAAAGGGTGTTTAATCTGTAAGCTACCCATAAAAGGTATAAAAACGTCACTACATATCGTAGCGTTTAATACTTTTACTAGCGTAAACAAATAGCTTATCAACAACTCATGTCTTTTCGCTTGTAAACAATTCAAAAACATCAGCCTCAGAAGGTATTCTGAGAGGGGTAAGAAAAGAATGCGATTCCCGAAAAGAACAATGCGATGGTCCAAGTGAAAGAATGCGATAAGCCAACTGAAAGAATGCGAGTGTTTTTTTACTGCTCGCATTCTTTTTTCATGTGTGTTAAGAGCATAAATCAATGTTTAATAAAATTACAGATATTAATCCTCTTTTAGAGTCACTGCATATAGAGTACTAGATACTTTCAAATTTCCATAATATAATTCTGATTTCTACGTTTTTTTATATACCTTAGCATTAAACTAATTTCATTTACTGCCAAATCCACTTATACTTGGCTAATATTTAACGAACTATTAATGGATAAAAGTAAACAGCAATACCTCGACTTCGAAGCCTACGAGCGTGTGGCAGAGCCACATAAGCGTGAGAAGGCTTCTGCATGGCGCACGGCTATAGGACTGCAAGACGTGGACGGTTTGAAAGTATCAGACTACCTGAAAGAAACAGCAGTCAAGCATATTGAAGGTGACATAACCATTGATGATGTGCGAGAGCAGTTGAAATCGTACTATGTAAATAAGACAACTCACGACAAAGACGATGCGGAGAAGGAAGAAGCCGACAGAGTGGCTGCAAATATCGCCAAGTTGTTGAGTGAACACTCTTTTTCATTCACAGCCTTGGAATTCTTGAATATTCACAGACATCTGTTTGAGGGAGTATTCAAACATGCCGGTGAAATACGTCCGTATGACATCAGCAAGAAAGAATGGGTTCTGCAAGGTGATACTGTAGTATATGGTCGTGCCGCAGATATTATGATGGCATTGCGATTTGATATTCAACAGGAGAAGGACTTTAACTATAAAGGACTTTCTACGGATGAGATAATAGTCCACATTGTAGATTTCGTTACATTACTTTGGCAAAACCACCCGTTCCGTGAGGGCAACACACGAACAACAGCGGTGTTTATTATCAAATACCTTCGTTCCATCGGTTTCAAGGTAGACAATGACTTGTTTGCCGGCAACTCTTGGTATTTCCGCAATGCTCTTGTTCGTGCAAACTATCGCAACCCGTCTAAAGGAATAGAACCCAACAAATCATTCCTTATAAAGTTCTTTCGCAATTTAATGTTGAGAGAGTCTAATGATTTAAAGAATCGCTATATGTTGATAGGGTTTGCAGATTTAGATGACACCCATACAAGTACCCGTACAAGTACCCATACAAGTACCCATACAAGTATGGACAATGCATCGAAAAGTATATCAGAAAATATAAAGCGATTAGTCATCGCAATTGGCTCTGACGAGAAGAGTGTGAAAGAAATTATGGAAGCTGTAGGTTTAAAAAATCGTCCTAACTTCATTGAGCACTCACTTTCACCTGCTATTACCGAAGGCTTGGTAAAGATGAAATATCCTAATTCCCCTCGTCATCCTCGTCAGAAATATCTTCTAACAATTAAAGGATTAGATCTTTATGATGGTTGTAAAATATAATAATATACAACGTGCAAACATAATGTGATGGACTAAAATCTGGAAATACTTTCCCCAAAAAAAGAAAACCCACCCTACCTTACCATGATAAAAAAGAAAAGCATAAATTTGTAGGCAACAATATCGAATGCGAGACAAACTATACAGTATGGCTACAAATAATCTACTTAGCGAACAGGTAAAGTATACGGGCGAGAGCAAGACTCCCACCCATCTGCATCTGTGTACATACAACGGTAACGGCATGACGTGCCACAACGGAAAGAGTATTGATGAACTGACGGACTTCATGAACGCTGGGGCCATAAATTGGATTCAGGTGCACGGACTGCAAAACGCTGAATGCGTGCAGCAGGTGTGCCGACACTTCGGCATCGATTTCCTTATCACGCAGGATATTCTGAACGCTAATCATCTCACCAAGATAGAGGAACAGGAGAATTATAATATCATTATCCTGAAATTGTTGTCGAGGGGAAAGGATAATCACTACGAGCCGCAGCAGTTGAGCATAGTGCAAGGCGGAAATTTCCTGATTACGTTTAGTGAAGAAGATACCGATTTCTTCGGCGATGTAGTTAAGGCTATCGACAAGAATGTACTGAAGATAAGAAACCGACAATCGGATTTCTTGCTCAGTGTGATTCTGAACAGTGTGATGGCCAGCTTCATGTCTATATTGACGGATATGGAAGACGAGTTGGATGATTTGGAGGAGCTGCTTTTATCGCCCGACGAAAACAATACTCCGGGCATAGACAGCATTCAGGCTTACAGACGAAACTACAGACTTATCAAGAAGAGTATCTTGCCGCTGAAGGAGCAAATAAACAAGTTGCTTCATACTGACAGTGCCATACTTCACAAAAACAGTCTGCCGTTTTTTAATGATGTGAATGACCATTTGCAGTTTGTATTGCAAACCCTCGACGTATGCCGGGATATGATTACCGCACTGGTGGACTTGTATCTATCTAACAACGACCGACGCATGAACAATATCATGCGGCAACTCACCATCGTTTCGGTAATATTCATTCCGCTGACATTCCTGGCAGGTATATGGGGAATGAACTACCGTTACATGCCCGAGCTTGACTGGAAGTACGGATATCTGTTCGCATGGCTGCTGATGGCACTTGTGGCAGGAGGCATTTATCTCTACTTCCGCAAGAAGAAATGGTACAAACCGCAGTAAGATACCGGCCGTATCCACATAGTAAAAACCATGTACAGAAATGAGAAAGAAAGAACTATATAACAAGGTAATAGAGTATTTCCAAAAAGCTCTCCCGGTAGCGGAGACGGAACTACATTACGAGAATCCGTTTCAGCTTTTGGTAGCGGTGATACTAAGCGCACAATGCACAGACAAGCGGGTAAACATGATTACTCCACCGCTGTTTCACGACTACCCTACACCGGAGGCTATGGCAGAAAGCACGCCCGAAGTGATGTTTGAATATATACACAGCGTGAGCTATCCCAACAATAAATCGAAACACTTGGTGGGTATGGCCAAGATGCTGGTAAGCGATTTCGGAGGGCAAGTGCCCGACACACTGGAAGACCTCATAAAGCTACCGGGCGTAGGACGAAAAACGGCGAACGTGATACAAAGCGTAGTGTTCAACAAAGCTACAATGGCTGTAGATACGCATGTTTTCAGAGTAAGCCACCGCATCGGATTGGTGCCGCCCAGTTGCACTACCCCATTGGCTACAGAGAAGGAGTTGGTGAAATACATCCCCGAAAGCCTTATCCCCATAGCGCATCATTGGCTCATTCTTCACGGCAGATATGTATGTACCGCACGCTCGCCAAAATGTGCGGAATGCGGACTGAACGGCATCTGCAAGGAATCGCTAAAGGCTAAATTAGGCTGACACACTATCAGAACTCTACCGTCATGCCATCGTAAGCCAAGGTTATACCGTCGGGCAGTTGCTTCTGCACTTCGGCATGAAGTCCCATCTGATGACTCATGTGTACAAAGTAGGTTTGGCGTGCGCCGATGCGCTTGGCTTGCAGCAAAGCCTCATCGAGCGATTGGTGTGTCCAGTGCGGAGTAATTCTCAATGCGTTCATTACCAAAACTTCCAGTCCATCGAGATAGGCGTAGGTTTCTTCGGGCATGGTAAGCATATCGGTTATCCACGCCATATCGCCTATGCGATATCCTAGGATGGGGAGTTTGCCGTGCATCACTCTAAACGGCATTACTTCTACCGAATGGCCGTCCATACTTGATACGGTAAATGGCTTGAACGGTTCTATCTTACTCATGGGTATGCTTGGTACACCCGGATATGGATGTTCCGTAAAACAATATGGCATACGTGTCATCAGTCTCTGCGCCACGGAGTCTTCTGCATATACCGGAACACTGCGTAATGCGCAGAACGGACGAAGGTCGTCCAGACCTCCTACATGGTCATAATGCTCGTGGGTTATCAATACTCCGTCTATCGGACCGAATTCAGGCAGTCGCAAGCATTGTTCCCTAAAGTCGGGTCCGCAGTCTATGAGAATACGCACTCCGTTTACTTCTACCAATCCCGAACAACGCAAACGCTTATCGTGCGGGTCGTGGCTAGTACATACCTCACACTTGCATCCTATCTGCGGCACTCCAGTAGAAGTTCCGCTTCCTAATATCGTAATTTTCATTTCTGCTTATTATACATTCAGCACAAAAATACGCATTCTATATTTACTACTACCAGCTTCCTTAACTATTTTTTCAATTATCCATTGTTTGGAAGTTAATGACTAAAAAGTTATTTTTGTAGAATATTAAAAAGAACCCTGAAAAACAATGAGAAGAACGACTTCACTAAACCACTTGCCTACCGACAAAGACTTCATAGTAGGTTTCGACTTGATAGGCAACATAAAATCATTGTTCTCAAAAGCAGAAGAAATGCCCGGTTGCCTTTTCTTGCTATGTATGCGAGGAAGTTGCACCGTAACTATACATTTGCATAAATTTGAGATTACAAAAAACTGCATCGCCATGATTTTTCCGGGGCAGTTTTTCTGCATCGAAAACGCAAGCCCCGATTGTCGCTTTGCCTTTGCCGGATTCGACAAAAAGTTGGCGCAGAGTCCCATGCTGTTTACAAGGACGATAAAGTATGCTCCATTAATATTCGAAAGACCGGTAATTCAGGTAGAAGACAATGCGTTCTCTGTTTTCTTAGATTACTTTAAGGTGCTGATAAAAGCCAGCAAGTTGGACGATTTCTTACAAGGTGAGCAAGCGCAGACTATCTGTGTGCAGTTCATAATGGCAGTAGGGAATCTCAGCAAACAGAACAAGACTATAGATAATAAGGTTCACTATAACCGTAACGAGGAGATAGTAAAAGACTTGGTAAAAATTATAATCGATAATTACAAAACAGAAAGAAGTATTTCTTTCTATGCCGATAAGATGCATCTCTCACCGCAGCATCTTAGTACTACCATTAAGAAGACTACGGGAAAGACGTTGACTGATATTATTTCTTCGTTCGTGATAAGGGATGCGCAGGCTAAGCTTAAGAGTACTGAACTTACTATTCAGGAGATAGCGTATTCGCTGAATTTCCCGGATATTTCGTTTTTCGGGAAGTACTTTAAAAGATATACGGGCATGTCGCCCAAGCAATTCAGAAATATGGAATAGCGGTTGCTATTCCATATTTTTTGTTTTTATTTTGCCTCTTTATTTTCTTCTATTTTCTTTTCTTCTATTTTCTTTTCTTCTTTATCGTCTTTAACTTCTTCTGCTTCTTGAATTTCTTCATTACGTTTACGGTATTTGAATAGACGAATCAAATCGGTAAGAGAGTAAACTATGAAGGCTGAGCCTAGAACTATGAATGGGAGTTCGGCTGCATCGAATGGATTAAAGAGAATTACAAGTCCGGCTATGAAAACCAGTACCGGAATGATGTACCATCCTAACGGAACGGTGGTATAGGTACGTGCCGACACAAAAGCGGCAAGCTGATTAAGTCCTGCCAATACCAGCAAAACTCCTAGGATGTACATGATTACCTCAATAAAGAAGTTTGGCATAATAATCAGCCAGAGTCCAAACAGAATACTGCCAACAGCTACTAACGGAAACAAGCTATGACTGCTGGTTTCGCCACGACGCAACGCCATGAGATAAGTTGCTACCCCTACCAAACCGGGTATCATGAATAACATACCGATGGTTATAACCAAGTAAATAGCTGCCACACCGGGCATAGCTACCAACAATATGCCGACTGCCAACGAGCATAGGCTGCTAATAAGCGAGTAATTATTAAATGATTTCATATAAACGAATATTATAAAACAGTTAAACTTCTATCATTGTCATCACGAATTTATGCATTTATTTCCATACACGCACTATCGGGTGATGATTATTTAGCAGAGAAGTCTTTTTAATATCAAATTAATACCATCTCCTTATTATATAACAATAAGAAAGCCACAGCGACTTTTTTCCGTTAAAATGAATAAAAAAGTTCATTTTCATTTGCAATATAAAATATAATCTCTACATTTGCCTGTGAATTTAAAAACAAGAACAATGAAATCGATAATGAATCATACTTATTTCTGGTGGCGCCGCTTGCAACTCAAAAGGTCGTAAGGGAACATCAGTCGTATGGTTAATACGTGATTCATTCAGTATAAAATTCAGAAGAGGCTGTCGTACTTACGACGGCCTCTTTTCTTTTATAAAACAAACTATAATACAAACGAAAATATAAATAACAATGAAAACTTATCAAGTAGACAAAGACGGATTTTACGGCGACTTCGGAGGTGCATATATCCCCGAGATATTGCACAGATGTGTAGAAGAGCTGAGAAACTCTTACCTAAACGTGATAGAAAGCGAAGATTTTAAGAACGAATTCGCACAGCTGCTGCGCGACTATGTAGGACGTCCGTCTCCACTTTACTTAGCGAAAAGATTATCAGATAAATACGGATGCAAAATATATCTGAAACGAGAAGATTTGAATCATACCGGAGCGCATAAGATAAACAACGCCATAGGTCAGATTTTGCTGGCACGACGCATGGGCAAGAAGCGTATCATAGCCGAGACCGGCGCAGGACAGCATGGCGTGGCAACCGCTACCGTATGTGCGCTGATGAACATGGAGTGCATAGTTTACATGGGCAAGACCGATGTGGAACGTCAGCACGTTAACGTAGAGAGAATGAAGATGCTGGGAGCTACCGTACGCCCCGTAACATCGGGCAACATGACGCTGAAGGATGCTACCAACGAGGCTATACGCGACTGGTGTTGTCATCCCGAAGATACTTACTACGTGATAGGTTCTACCGTAGGTCCGCACCCCTACCCCGATATGGTGGCACGCCTGCAGTCGGTTATCAGCGAGGAAATAAAGAAGCAGCTCATGGAGCACGAAGGACGTGACTATCCCGACTATCTGATGGCGTGCGTAGGAGGCGGAAGCAACGCTGCAGGAACCATCTACCACTACATAGATGACGAAAGAGTGAAGATAGTACTGGCCGAAGCGGGAGGTAAAGGCATCGACAGCGGCTTGTCGGCAGCTACAATTCAGCTTGGAAAGCTTGGCATCATTCACGGTTCTAAAACTCTTGTAATGCAAGACGAAGACGGACAAATCTTAGAGCCTTACTCCATTTCGGCAGGACTTGATTATCCGGGAATCGGCCCGATGCACGCCAACCTTGCTCACGAGCACCGTGCTACTGTACTTGCCATAAACGACGATGAGGCTATCCGCGCTGCATTCGAATTGACAAGACTGGAAGGCATCATTCCGGCACTCGAATCGGCTCATGCATTAGGTGCTCTACAGAAGATGAACTTCAAGCCCAGCGATATCGTGGTACTCACCGTATCGGGACGTGGCGACAAGGATATAGAAACTTATCTTAACTACAAGTTCTAACTTAAAACGCTAACCACAATGAAAACATATACATACAAAACGAATCATAAAGTTCTGCTGGGCGACTTATACACTCCGGTAGTGACTTACCTTAAAGTACGCGACTTGTTTCCGCAGAGCGTATTGATGGAAAGTTCTGACTATCACGGCAGCGAGAACAATCGCTCCTTCATCGGACTGAATCCGATAGCCAGCGTAAGCGTAAACCACGGCATTGCCACTTCGGTATTCCCCGACGGAAGTCAAGAAGAGAAACCGCTATCCGACGAATTTAAGGTAGACGACGCAATCAACGATTTCCTGAGTCACTTTAAAGTGGAAGGAGAATACGCCAACTACTGCGGACTATACGGATATACCACCTTTAACGCCGTTCGCTACTTTGAGCACATACCGGTAAAAGACAGTCGCGAACGCCGTAACGATGCGCCCGAGATACTCTACATTCTTTATAAATACATCATCGTATTCAACGATTTCAAAAGCGAGATGGTGCTGATAGATATGGAAGACGGACAAGAGCCAAGCCATATAACCGAAATTGAAAAGGCTATCAGCAACCGCAATTATACTACATACGATTTCACAGCCGAAGGCGACACTACAAGCACACTGACCGACGAGCAGCACAAGGCCAACATCCACAAAGGTATAGCTCACTGTATGCGTGGCGATGTTTTCCAAATAGTTCTTTCACGCCGCTTCATCCAGAAGTTTAAAGGCGACGATTTCAAGCTTTACCGCGCACTGCGCAGCATCAACCCCTCTCCTTATTTGTTCTATTTCGACTTCGGCGGATTCCGTATCTTCGGTTCTTCGCCCGAGACTCACTGTAAGATAGAAGGACGACAGGCAACCATAGACCCGATAGCCGGCACCACACGACGCAGCGGAGACAAGCAGACCGATGAGAAGTTGACCGCTGCCTTGCTGGCCGACCCAAAGGAAAATGCAGAGCACGTAATGTTGGTTGACTTGGCACGTAACGACCTGAGCCGCAATTGCCACGACACTCACGTGGAGTTCTACAAGGAGCCGCAATACTACAGCCATGTTATTCACTTGGTTAGCCGTGTAAGCGGAACACTTAACGACGACGCCAACCCGATACGTTCGTTCATCGACACATTCCCTGCCGGAACTCTGAGCGGTGCGCCTAAAGTAAGAGCCATGCAATTAATCAGCGAGATAGAGCCGCACAACCGCGGAGCGTACGGCGGATGCGTGGGATTCATCGGACTGAACGGAACCTTGAATCAAGCCATTACAATACGTACCTTTGTAAGCCGAAACAACGAACTCTGGTTCCAGGCAGGAGGCGGTATCACAGCACTCAGCAATGAAGAGAACGAACTGCAAGAAGTTAATAATAAATTAGGAGCGTTGAAGAAAGCCATCTTACTGGCCGAAAAGCTCTAACCATAAAACTACGAAAAAAAATGAAAATAGTCATCATAGATAATTACGACTCGTTTACGTACAACCTGAGCCATCTGCTTAAAGAGCTTGGTGCCGACGTAACCGTACTGCGAAACGATTGTTTTGAGCTGAAAGACCTTGAAGAGTTCGACAAGATTGTATTGTCGCCCGGTCCCGGCATTCCCGAAGAAGCCGGTCTGCTGCTCGATGTTATAAAAGAGTACTCCGGAAAGAAGCCGATATTGGGCGTGTGCCTCGGCGAGCAAGCCATAGGCGAAGTGTTCGGCGGAAAGTTGGTCAACCTATCTACCGTTTACCATGGCATACAGAGCCCTGTAGACATCACTGCGGATGATTATATATTCGACGGACTGGGCAAGGAAATTCCCGTAGGGCGTTATCACTCATGGGTGGTAGACAACGACGATTTCCCCGACGACCTTGAAGTAACCGCTGTAAGCAAAGAAGGATACATCATGGCACTACGCCACCGCAAATACGACGTAAGAGGAATACAGTTCCATCCGGAATCGGTGCTCACCCCCGACGGTAAGCAGATGATTCGCAACTGGATAGAACACGCAGCGCAAGCCTGAAATCAATACATTACTACACTACAACAAATAGCTACTACAAAATGAAAGAAATACTGAACAGACTCTTCGCTCACGAAGAGCTTACTCACCAAGAAGCCTACGGACTGATGGCCAACATCACCCGTGGCGCATATAACGAAGCACAGATAGCCTCACTGCTCACCGTATTCCAGATGAGAGGCATTAAGGTAAACGAGCTTACAGGTTTCAGAGAAGCACTTCTGGAAACCCGTGTACCAGTAGACCTTAAGGAATATACTCCTATAGATATAGTAGGTACGGGAGGCGACGGAAAGAATACGTTCAACATATCTACGTGTGCCTGTTTCATAGTGGCAGGCGCCGGATATAACGTAGCCAAGCACGGAAACTACGGAGCAACATCGGTGAGTGGGGCAAGTAATGTAATGGAGCAGCACGGTGTTAAGTTCACCAATAACGAAAGCCGTCTGAGAAACTCTATCGAGAAGTGCCACATGACTTATCTGCACGCTCCGCTTTTCAACCCTGCCATGAAGACCGTGGCTCCTGTACGTAAGGCGTTAAAGGTGCGCACCGTATTCAACCTGCTTGGTCCGCTGGTTAATCCGTGCCTCCCCGCACGCCAGCTTTTAGGTGTAGCCGATCTTCAGCAAATGAGACTTTACACCAACACCCTGCAACGCTTGGGCATAGAGTTCGCCATAGTGAACAATCTGGACGGATACGACGAAATCTCGCTGACCGACGACTTCAAGGTGATGACCAACAATTACGAAACCATCTATCACCCATCGGATCTGGGATTCTCTACCGCACAGCGCGAGGAGCTTTACGGTGGCAGCACACCCGAAGAGGCGGCACGCATATTCGACAATGTGCTACAGAACCAGGCTACCAAGGCTCAGACCGAGTGCGTATTGATTAACGCTTCGTTCGCCATACAAGCGTGCGACCAGCAGAAGACGATAGAAGAATGTGTAAGCATAGCACGCGAATCGCTTGAAAGCGGCAAGGCATGGAGAACCTTCAAGCAGTTTGTAGAACTAAACAGCGAGGAGGCATAATCATGAGCAAGGATATTCTTGAAGAGATTATCGCGCATAAGCGAATTGAAATAGCTGCGCAAGAACAAAACGTTCCTATAAGTTTCTTGGAAGATTTACTTGAGAAGAATGATGACATGGCAAAAGTTCATAGCATGAAAGCAAGCCTTGCCGCATCCGCTACCGGCATCATAGCCGAGTTTAAACGTCGTTCGCCATCGAAAGACTGGATAAACCGGAATGCCGACGCTAAAGTAATCCCGGCAAGTTATCAGCAGGCTGGAGCTTCGGCACTGTCTATCCTTACCGATGAGCATTTCTTCGGAGGAGGCCTGCGCGACATCCGTGCAGCACGCCCCACCGTGTCACTGCCTATCTTACGTAAGGATTTCATCATCAGCCGTTACCAGCTATTGCAAGCCAAGGCAGCACAAGCCGATGCCGTACTGTTGATAGCCGCCGCATTGAGCAAAGAAGAATGTAACGCACTAGCATGTGAGGCGCATAAACTGGGACTGGAGGTATTGCTTGAAATGCATCATGAAGGCGAGCTGGATTACGTAAACGAGTATGTAGATATGGCTGGGATAAATAACCGCAACCTCGGCACATTCCATACCGACGTAGAGAACTCGTTCCGCATGGCAGAGAAGTTGCCCGCCGATATTCTGAAAGTATCAGAAAGCGGAATCTCAAACCCGGAGACCGTGAAACTGCTACGACAAGAAGGTTTCAGAGGTTTCTTGATAGGAGAAACTTTCATGAAGACTGCCAACCCTGGAAATACATTGTATACATTCATTAAAGAGCTGGAGTCATGATAATAAAGGTATGCGGAATGAGAGAAGCGGACAACATCCGCGAGGTGGAACAATGCGGTGCCGACTGGATGGGCTTTATCTGCTACAACCGTTCGCCACGCTACGTAAAGAGCGTTCCGCACTTTATGCCGCAGAGAGCCATGCGTGTAGGTGTATTCGTAAACGCCGGTCGTGAGGAAATTCTACAGAAAGCCGAACAGATGGGTCTGAACATGCTGCAACTGCACGGAAACGAGTCGCCCCAGCTATGCCGACAACTAACCGATGATGGCTACGCAGTAATAAAAGCGTTCTCTATCAAGACACCCGACGACGTGAAGCGCACCGCCGACTACGAAGGCACATGCCGATATTTCCTCTTCGACACCCCATGCCCCGGCTACGGAGGTTCGGGCAAATGTTTCGACTGGGATATACTTTCGGAATATAAAGGAGACACTCCTTTCTTATTAAGCGGAGGACTGAAACCTACCTCACTGCCAGCTCTGGCAGCTTTCAGTCACCCCAAATGGGTAGGTATCGACCTGAACAGCGGCTTCGAAACCGCTCCGGCTCAAAAAGATGCCGATGCCCTGAAATCATTTATCGAACAATTTAAAAACTTACCACTATGAACCGTATAAACCAACTATTCAGCGAGAAGAAACACGATATACTATCACTTTACTTTTGTGCCGGAAGTCCCAACCTTGACGGCACTGCCAACGTAATCCGTACCCTTGAACAGAAAGGAATCGACATGATAGAGATAGGTATACCGTTCAGCGACCCGATGGCCGACGGACCCGTAATACAAGATGCCGCCACACAAGCTCTACGCAACGGAATGACGCTGCGCAAACTGTTCTCGCAACTGAAAGACATCAGAAAAGACACCCACTTGCCTCTTATCCTGATGGGCTACCTCAACCCTATTATGCAATACGGATTCGAAGCCTTTTGCCAGAGTTGCAAGGAATGCGGCATAGACGGAATGATAATCCCCGACCTTCCGTTTAAGGACTATATGAACGAATATCTGCCCGTGGCAAAGAAATACGACTTACGCGTAATCATGCTGATAACTCCCGAAACGAGCGAAGAACGAATCCGCGAGATAGACAACCACACCGAAGGATTTATCTACATGGTATCATCTGCCGCCATTACCGGAGCGCAGAAAGATTTCAACGAGCAGAAGCAAGCGTACTTTAAGCGCATAGAGGCCATGCAGCTGAAGAACCCGCGCATGATAGGTTTCGGCATCTCAAACCGACAGACATACGAAGCGGCAGCATCGCATGCAGCAGGATGCATAATCGGCAGTAAGTTCGTAACCTTACTAAAAGAAGAAAACGGTGATGCGGCAAAGGCAGTAGACCGATTGCAAGAGGCTTTACGCCAGTAAGCGGAAAGAATGTCTATATACAAAAAACATTTTGTTATTTTTCGCCCCTACACAGCCCTTGTTTTAGACATTTTTTATATCTTTGTGACAACATAAACATCAATCGTGATTATTTTGACATGATAAAGCCTAACTATCCCTCTGTACTGCTCATCTATACAGGAGGTACTATCGGTATGATAGAGAACCCTGAGACCGGAGCTTTAGAAGCATTCAACTTCGATCAACTTCAAGAGAATGTACCCGAACTGAAACGCTTTAACTACCGAATCTCTTCTTACCAGTTTACGCCCCCTATCGACTCGTCGGACATGGAACCTGCGCTCTGGGCCAAACTCGTAAAAATCATTCATTATAACTACGACAATTTCGACGGATTCGTCATTCTGCACGGTACCGATACTATGGCCTACACCGCTTCGGCACTGAGCTTTATGCTTGAAAATCTGGACAAGCCGGTCATACTTACCGGTAGCCAGTTGCCCATCGGTGTACTCCGTACAGACGGAAAAGAAAATCTTATCACTTCTATAGAAATAGCCGCAGCCCAGTATCCTGACGGCCGAGCTATAGTGCCCGAGGTTTGTATCTTCTTCGAGAATCAATTGCTGCGCGGAAACCGTACAACCAAGATTAACGCGGAGAATTTCAATGCGTTCCAGTCGTTTAACTACCCACCTCTAGCCACTGCCGGAATACATATTAAATATGACTTGGACCGAATAAAGAGAGCCGACCCAAGACTGCCTATGCATCCGCATTACGCATTCGACACCAACGTAATAATCCTTACACTATTCCCCGGAATACAAGAAAACATTATACGAAACGCACTTAGCACACCCGGACTGAAAGCGGTAATTCTGAAGACTTATGGCTCTGGAAACGCTCCGCAGAAACCGTGGTTCATCAAGTTGCTTACCGAAGTTACGCAGCGTGGCATCGTCATCGTAAACATATCACAGTGCCCTACCGGAACCGTGGAGATGGCTCGCTATGAAACGGGCATTCATCTGCTCGATGCCGGAGTAATAAGCGGATATGACGCTACGGTAGAATGCGTGCTTACCAAACTGATGTTCCTGTTAGGCCACGACCTTACTCCGCAAGAGATACGAAATGAAATGAGTCGCTCTCTGGCAGGCGAAATAACACGCCCGGAAATGCCTACAAGGTAATAAAATTCGGTCTGTAACAAGATTGTAACATCTATTTCACAACACAGAAATACGTTGGCATCATCTTTGCAGTTGGAACTAATAAAACAATTAACAAAATGAACGAATATCATATCTTGGTAGTAGACGACGAAGAAGACCTCTGTGAAATACTTAAGTTCAATCTTGAAATGGAAGGCTATTTTGTAGATACAGCCAACTCGGCCGAAGAAGCCCTGAAGCTGGATCTTACAAAATACAACTTGCTTCTACTAGATGTCATGATGGGAAGTATCTCTGGATTTAAGATGGCCCGCATGATGAAGGAGAACAAAAGTACCGCCAACATACCCATAATCTTTGTCACGGCAAAAGACACCGAAAACGATACCCTCACAGGTTTCAACCTGGGAGCCGACGACTATGTATCTAAACCTTTCTCACTGCGAGAGGTAATAATGAGGGTGAAAGCCGTATTACGACGCACCGCCAACACACAGGGAAAAGGTGAAACAGAACTGACATATAAAGGACTGTCTATAAACATCCCGCAGAAAAGAACCTGTATAGATGGCGTAGAGACATCGCTTACCAAAAAGGAATTCGAAATCTTACTGCTGCTCTTGCAGAACAAAGGACGTGTATTCTCGCGCGAGGACATACTTAATAAGGTGTGGAACGATGAAGCCTATGTTCTAGACCGTACCATCGACGTAAACATCACTCGCCTCCGCAAAAAACTTGGAGAATACGGAAAGAACATCGTCACTCGCTTAGGCTACGGCTATTGCTTTGAGTGCGAATAAAGTACAGACCTTAATTGATTTTAGCCTATGACCACCTTTTCATATAAGGTACTGCCTTTTAGCCAAAGGCTGTTCCTGTCGGTAATCCTACTGTTTGTTACATTCGTAGGATGCTTCGTTATATTCCAATACAACCGGGAGAAATCGTTTAAAAGCGAATTGCTCAACATACAGTTACAGAATTACAACGACCGTCTATACGATCATATCATTACAAAAAGCGAGCAGAACATCGATTCGCTAAGACAGTACGTAGCCACACACATGATGCCCGACCTGCGCGTAACGCTCATCAATACGCAGGGTACGGTGGTGTTCGACAACTCACAGAAAGAGCTTTCTACATTCGAAAACCACTCATCGCGCAAAGAGGTACAAGACGCCTTACTGTACGGTAGCGGATATGCCATCAGCCGGCACTCGGCAAGTATAGAAGGAGAAGAGTATTTCTACTCGGCACGATACTATCCGTCGAAGCAAGTAATCATACGCTCCGCTCTGCCATACAACCTCAGCTTGATGCAGCACCTCAGCACCGACTCGCAATACTTGTGGTTCACGGCCATAATCAGTCTGCTGCTAGTCATTATCTTCTACAGACTCACCCGAAAACTGGGAAAATCGATTACCAACCTGCAAGAATTCGCGGAGAAAGCCGATAGAAACGAACCGATAGACATGAGCATCATCGATACGTTCCCCCACAATGAGCTTGGAGAGATTTCACAGCATATCATCAAGATTTACAAGCGCCTACATAGAGCAAAAGAAGCTCTCTACATAGAACGAGAGAAACTGATATCGCACCTGCAGACTTCGCACGAGGGGCTGGGTGTGTTCACTGCAGACAAGAAGGAAATCTTGGTAAACAATCTGTTTACGCAATATGCCAACTTCATATCCGACAAGAACCTTACGCTGACAGAAGATATCTTCTCCATTCCGGAGTTTAACCCTATCGTCCGCTTCTTAGAGAAAAACGAAGAGCAGGGTTCGAAAGAAGAGAAACGAATAGCGCTGCACATATCTAAAGACGGACGTATATTCGCCGTAGAATGCATAGTATTCCAAGACCGCTCGTTCGAGATATCTATAAACGATGTAACTCAGGAAGAAGAGCAAGCACGGTTGAAAAGACAGCTCACACAGAACATCGCCCACGAGCTGAAGACTCCTGTGAGCAGCATACAGGGATATCTGGAAACTATACTGAACAGCCCACAAATCCCGCCCGAGACAATGCATACTTTCCTTGAAAGAAGTTATGCGCAAAGCAACCGCCTCACCCATTTGCTGCGCGACATTTCTACACTGACACGTATGGACGAAGCTCCCGTGATGCAAGAACGCGAAGCAGTAAACATAAGCACTATGGTTAAAGGCATATTCAGCGAGGTGGCGATGGGAATTGAAGAGAGACAGATAACAGTGGAGAATCTTCTGCCCGACAATTTGGTGGTAGAAGGCAACAGCTCGCTTCTGTATTCTATTTTCCGTAATCTAACAGACAACGCTATAGCTTATGCCGGAACGGGCGTCACCATCCGACTGACATGCTTCCGCGAAGACGATACGAAGTACTATTTCAGCTTCTCGGACACTGGTGTAGGAGTTCCGCCTGAGCATTTGAACCGTTTGTTCGAACGCTTCTACCGTGTAGATAAAGGACGTTCACGCAAGATGGGCGGCACAGGTCTGGGCTTAGCCATCGTAAAGAACGCTGTACTACTTCACGGAGGAACAATATTTGCCAAGAACAACCCTAAGGGTGGATTGGAATTTGTATTCACACTGAAGAAACAATAGAATACTCAAGCGTATCAAAATTCAAATATTGCGAAGGTGCATCATATCAGCCCATATGAATTGTATTATTATAATACACCTTCAAAAGTAAAACGACAAAAAATCTCCCGCTTCCATTACTAGGATGCGGGAGATTTTTTATTTAACTATATCTCAGTAGAGAAATTAGATGCCCAATGATTTCTTTACAGCTTCTACCTTTTCAGTAGCTGCTTCATCAGCGCCTTTATAGCACTTAGGACATTTCATTTCGCCCTTGATTTCCATGTAGAACTTAATCTTAGGTTCTGTACCCGAAGGACGAACAGACACCTTAGTACCGTCGGCAGTGAAGAACTGAAGTACGTTAGACGGTTCAGGCATATCAAGCGGAGTAACATTACCCTTGTTGTCTGTAGCAGTAAGAGCCTTATAGTCTTTTACAAGAACTACTTCAGAGCCACCCAATTCTTTCGGAGGACAAGCACGGAAGTTATCCATCATAGCCTTGATTTCGTCGGCACCAGTCTTACCCGGCTTAACCACGTTTACAGTCACTTCTTTAGAGAATCCGTATTCTACGTAGATTTCCATCAATACATCATACAGAGTCTTGCCCTGGTCTTTAGCCCATGCGCAGATTTCAGCCAACAAAGAACATGCAGAAACGGCGTCTTTATCGCGAACGAAATCTTCTGCCAAGAATCCGTAGCTTTCTTCACCACCACCGATGTACTGCTTCTTACCTTCGTTCAAGCGAATCTGACGAGCAATCCATTTGAAACCAGTGTAGCAGTCGTACATTTCGATGTTGTTCTTTTCGGCAATCTTACGGATAACTTCGGTAGTAACGATAGTCTTAACGATGAATTCGTTACCCTTCATCTTACCCATAGCGATGCGGTTCTTGATGATGTAATACAAGAAGATCAAGCAAGTCTGGTTACCGTTGATAAGTACCCATTCGCCATTGCTGTCTTTACAAGCCATACCTACACGGTCAGCGTCAGGGTCTGAAGCCATAACGATGTCAGCGTCGATTTCCTTAGCCAACTTGATAGCCAATGTAAGAGCCTCAGCGTTTTCAGGGTTAGGAGAAACTACTGTTGGGAAGTCACCGCTCTTAACCATCTGTTCGGGCACGCAATGTACGTTTTCGAATCCCCACAACTTAAGAGACTGCGGGATAAGCATCATACCTGTACCGTGAATAGGAGTATAAACTATCTTCAGGTCTTTCTGACGTTTGATAACTTCAGGATCGATAGAGATAGTGTGAACCTGACGCAAGTATTCATCGTCGATTTCTTTACCGATAATCTGAATCAAGTCTTTGTTGCCTTCGAATTTAATCTTGTCAACAGAAACTTTATTTACTTCGTCTATGATACCCTTATCGTGCGGAGCAAGAACCTGAGCGCCGTCATCCCAGTAAGCCTTGTAACCGTTGTATTCTTTCGGGTTGTGCGAAGCAGTCAAGATGATACCGCTCTGGCATCCCAACTGACGGATAGCGAAAGACATTTCAGGAGTAGGACGCATATCATCGAACAAGTATACCTTGATACCGTTAGCAGAGAAGATGTCAGCAGAGATTTCAGCGAATTTTCTACTGTTGTTACGGCAGTCGTGACCTACTACAACCGAGATATCTTTCTTTCCTTCGAAACATTTGTTCAGGTAGTTTGACAATCCTTGAGTAGCAGCACCTACAGTGTAAATATTCATACGGTTAGTACCGGCTCCCATGATACCACGCAAGCCACCAGTACCGAATTCCAAGTCTTTATAGAAAGAGTCAATCAACTCTGTTTTATCTGGGTTTTCCAGCATACGCTTTACTTCTGCCTGAGTTTCTGCGTCATAAGCAGGAGTCAACCATTGCTGAGCTTTTTCAGTACACGCTTTTATCAATTCTTCGTTTTCCATATTAAAATATATTTAATGATTATCTTAATTTTCTTCGTTCAAAAATAGGACTTCCCTTTTAATTATCCTAATAAGAAGAAGTTTTATTTGTTCTTTTTCTAAATAAAAGCCCTGTTTTATTTCATTTCCTTTGTCAAATAACGATCGCCTGTGGCTTTAACATATTCTTTAAGGAAGTCGGCAGGATAACCCGGACGGTCTAGCGGAGCTACGTTTCCGGTTTCAGGACGCTGCAGACGGCCATCTTTCATGCGTTTTACTACACCGTCGTTATAACGTACAATAAGGAATTCACCGAGTTTCTTCCAACTGTCTATAGTGGTCTGAGCTGTCATAGAAGTATATTCTGTAAGAAAATCTTTAGCTTTCTGCTGATCTTGAGCATAGAGTTTCAAGGCTGCGCTTTCTATGCCTTCTTGTGCATTGGCAAAAGTATCTTCTAGTCCGTTCTGTACATTACGCATATCGCCAATCATCAGGTCATAGCGCGGACGAATCATATCGGCTACCCAGTTGTAAATCCAGAAAGCTGAGTTCCAAGAGAAAGTAACACAGTCGCCTTCGCCCTGAGCGTACGGAGCGGGCACCTTATTTGTATTACAGTATACAGGAGTAAATACAGTCATGTTTGCATCGTCCAAGCCGAACCAAAGTACACCGCCGATAGCGTCGGGCAGGTTAGAACGCATCTGAGATACGAAAGAGAACGCACTCTGCTGAGTAGAGATAGGACGTTCGTTGAAATAAGTCTTTCCATCTACCTTGAAAGTAAGCGGTGACAAGCGGTAAGGCATCTTGAACGGACCTGCTCCCAAATCGTTGGTAATATCGAGTGCAGTACCTTCATAATGATCGCGCATAGCGTTCTGGATGTCGCGAACAGAAACCTTACGGTCTGGTTTTACATAGAGAGGCATAGGCTCCTTGCTCTTTGCTTCTATATAAGAAAGATATGCCTGTCCGGTAGTCTTGCTGAACATGTTATAGAAACTCCATACACGAGCTTCGCAGGCACGCAAGCCAGAGAAAGTAAGCGGACAGTAAGCGTCGGCAAAGCTGAAGTCTTTATTAACACCGTTGAAATAGCCTTTCTCACGAGCGAATGAAATAACGTCGGGAGCGTAGAGGCAGTTGTCTTTATCCTTCATATTGAATTTATGGATGCGGCTCTGATTTGCATGAGCTGCGATACAGTCGTCAGGGATGCGTACTGCTACCCATACTGCACCTTTCACGCCCGGACCTTTACCAATCATTTCCATAATCCACACTTCATTTGGGTCGGCAATGGTGAATGATTCTCCGCTGCTATAATATCCGTATTCTTTTACCAAGTCGGTCATTACCTTGATAGCTTCTTTAGCTGTACGAGAACGTTGCAAAGCTACATAGATAAGGCTTCCGTAGTCCATGATACCGGTAGTATCTACCAATTCTTCACGACCGCCGAATGTAGTTTCCGCAATGGTTACCTGAAACTCGTTAATGTTTCCTATCACGTTATAAGTCTGCGGAGCTTCCTTTATCTGACCAAGATACTTACCCGAATCCCAGTCGTAGATAGAGCGCATAGTTCCTGCTGCGTGAGTAGCTGCCGGATAATGGCACAAGAAACCGAACATACCGTATGAGTCGGCTGAATAAGACACGATTACAGACCCGTCGGCAGATGCCTTCTTGCCAACTATCAAGTTGGTACACGCCCAACCGTTCACCACACATGCCACTGCCAGAAGAGCGGCAACAAAGAATTTCTTTATCATACTTTTAAAAATCAAAATTTATATTGTTTACGTGTTACATTTCCACAATTATCGGCCACTATCACTTCTGCCGTATGGGGCACTCCCTTTTTTACTTTATCGGGGTCTTGTATTATAAGTACTCCTTTCTTCAATGCGAACAATACGAACTTACCGTCTATCAGCACCTTATATGAGGCTATTCCTGTCTGTCCGTCGCTTACACGGAAGCGGATGTCACGTCGGGTTCTCCAAATGTTCTGTCCTATCGGTGTTACACTCGGAGCAATAGTATCGACCGCCACGCTGAAGTTTCCCCACTGACGGATGTCGGCTTTCATCCATCCGTTATCATACTTTCCTCCTACCGAGCTAGTCCACTTACCTACACGATTACGGATGTAATACTTAGACTTATCAGCTAATGTATCATTACGTATTCCGATAGCCAACTGACAAAAGCCGTGCAGCGGAGTATGTCGGGCATCCAAAGTATATTCGAAAGACAATTTACTGCTGTCGCCAGCCACCGCCGTACGCAGCGGAGCATCGTCGTACAACATTCCGCGAGGAATTACAAATTCCATACCCGGTTCCTGTATCACATTAGTCCGGTTCCAACAAAGCATTTTACAACTATCATTCTTCATTTCCGGAATCTCCTGCTTACGGCCACGAACCGTAAAGCTATATTTCTTACGATTGCCGAAATTATCCTCAAGCACATACATAAAACGGTAGTCGCGTTCCTCGTCTATCGTCACGAGTCCTCGGTTTTCATCGGTATGCAGCAAACGTAGCTTGTTACCCGGCAACTTATGCGAGCGCATTATCAAACGGCGGTTTTTCATCAGTTCCTCATAGTCAGTAAAACCGTTTATCATACGGTTTTCGTCGGGCGAAACTTCATCAGTCACGCTACGGAATACCTGTACCGAATCTACATAAAGCGTAACCGAATGCACTCCGTAGAAGTTGCCCGTACCGTCCATATAATCCTTAGCGGCAATGCCCGTATAGATAGTTCCCCATGCATTAAAGCGTTGGGCAAGGGCATTAACGCCCACAATCTTTTTACGTCCGCTTCCGTCTATCACCCCTTTGCCTGGCACCGGATAGAGACCTACCAAGCTTGCTACGGGTGCCTTTGTATCCTTTAGATGTTCTTTGAAGAACGGCATTGGATCTACATAATCGCCATTGTCATTACGTCGTAGTTCCAGATGCAGATGCGGTCCTGCCGATGCGCCCTCATTTCCGCTCAGAGCAACAATCTCGCCAGCCTTCACCTTAATCTGATTTACTTCCGGACGAACATCGCATACAAATGTTTCGTGCTCATACTGATACTGGCGGAGATATTTCTGAATCTGCGGAGCGAACGACACCACATGTCCGTATACCGAAGTATACCCGTTAGGATGAGTGATGAACAACGCCTGACCGTAGCCACCATGCAGCACAAGAATACGCGACACATATCCGTCGGCTATACTATGAATAGGCTTTCCTACTACGCCTTGTGTCTTTATATCTAATCCGTTATGAAAATGATTGGGCCGCAGCTCGCCAAAGTTGGCACTCAACTGCAGCGGAAATTCAAACGGAGAACAAAATTTAGCACTGCCATTGTCTTGGGCATGCACGCTTATCACGCCGCCCCAAACCAGTGCCATCAATACCTTTCTTAACATCGATTTTATATTGTGTCTCTTATTTTCTGTTTTACTTATATCAAAAAACAAAGATAATAAAAAAAGAATCGTTTGTATCCGACACCTATAAAAACACTACGTAATTAGCGCAGTAAATGAAGAAAGGGACATGCGCAGAGAAAAACCTCTTCACATGTCCCTTTTATTTCTTCCGCTTCAAGAGCGCTTCAGACTTCTATTACTTTACTTTAGCAACGATAGCCTTGAATGCTTCAGGATGGTTTACAGCCAAATCGGCCAACACCTTACGGTTGATTTCGATACCTGCTTTGTGCAAAGCACCCATCAACTTAGAGTAAGACATACCTTCCAAACGAGCAGCAGCGTTGATACGCTGAATCCACAAAGCGCGGAAGTTACGTTTTTTGTTCTTACGGTCGCGGTAAGCATAAGTAAGACCCTTTTCCCAAGTGTTTTTAGCAACGGTCCAAACATTCTTTCTTGCACCGAAATAACCTCTGGTTAAACCTAAAATTTTCTTTCTTCTTGCTCTAGAAGCAACATGATTTACTGATCTTGGCATAGTTTTAATTCTTTTTTGAATGATAGCGCCGATGTTTTGCAACCGGACTTTAGGCTAAGCATTCGGTTAATAATTTAAATGATACGTTTACGCTTCTTCTTTAAAGATTATCTCATGCAAAGAAGTTCCTTAACTGCATTCATGTTAGTAGCATCTACTAAACCTGAGTGGCAAAGGTTTCTTTTCTGCTTTTTAGTCTTCTTAGTCAAAATGTGACTGTGAAAAGCGTGCTTTCTTTTGATTTTACCCGTTCCGGTAAGAGTGAATCTTTTTTTAGCACCGGAGTTAGTCTTGATCTTTGGCATCTTGTTAAATTTTTAATTATGTTGTTAAACGTAGGTGGCAACGCACTATACCGGCGCGTTACTCACACTTTATTCTTCTGTTTTGTTTGCAGGCTGTGCAGGTTTTGCTGACGGAGCAGCCGGTTTCTTAGGAGCCGCTGCTTTCTTCGGAGCCAAAGAGATAGTCATTCTCTTTCCTTCGAGCAAAGGCATCTGCTCTACCTTAGCATACTCTTCCAAATCGTTAGCGAAACGGAGCAACAGCACTTCGCCTTGTTCCTTAAACAAGATAGAACGTCCTTTGAAGAACACGTAGGCTTTCACCTTATCGCCGTCCTGAAGGAATCCCATTGCATGTTTCAGTTTGAAGTTATAGTCGTGCTCATCGGTTTGAGGCCCGAAACGTATTTCTTTTACGTTAACCTTAACCTGTTTTGCCTTCTGTTCCTTAGCGCGTTTTTTAAGCTGATAAAGGAACTTTGAATAATCTATAATTCTACAAACAGGAGGAACTGCATTAGGTGAAATTTCTACTAAATCGGCCTCATGTTCTTCTGCCATCTTCAAAGCTTGGCTAATTGGATATACTGCCGATTCGATATCATCTCCTACGATGCGGACTTCTTTGGCGCGAATCTGTTCATTGATTCGATGCTGCCCTTTTAAACTGTCATTTTTCATTAAAAACTTGGTCTTCCTAGTTTGTTGCTTTTTTAATTATTGATTATTTGTTTACCCGTTTTACGGAAGACGTAAATACCATATTCCGTAAAACGGGGGCAAAGTTACCATTTATTTATCATATTATGAACTTCTTCTGCAATATTTTTTGCAAAATCTTCAATCTTCATCGTGCCTTTGTCGCCTTCACCCTGCTTACGTACGGCTACTTCACCATTTTCGGCTTCTTTTTCACCTACGATAAGCATGTAAGGAATACGCTTCATTTCGTTATCACGAATCTTACGGCCGATCTTTTCGTTACGGTCGTCTACGATAGCGCGAATGTCGTTCTTCTTAAGTTCCATGCGCACCTTTTCGGCATAGTCGTTGAACTTCTCAGAGATAGGCAGGATAGCTACCTGATCTGGAGTAAGCCACAACGGGAACTTACCTGCAGTATGCTCGATAAGAACAGCTACGAAACGTTCCATAGAACCGAACGGAGCACGGTGAATCATTACCGGACGGTGTTTCTGGTTGTCAGAACCCATGTATTCCAACTGGAAGCGTTCTGGCAAGTTATAGTCTACCTGAATAGTACCCAACTGCCAACGACGACCGATAGCGTCTTTAACCATAAAGTCGAGCTTAGGTCCGTAGAACGCAGCTTCACCGTATTCAATCTTCGCTTTCAAACCTTTTTCTTCGCAAGCTTCAACGATAGCGCGTTCTGCTCTTTCCCAGTTTTCATCGCTACCGATGTATTTCTCACGGTTAACCTTGTCGCGCAATGAGATCTGAGCTTCAAAATTTTCAAAGTTCATGCTCTTGAACACGATAGAGATGATATCCATAACGCGGAGGAATTCATCCTTAACCTGATCGGGACGGCAGAAGAGGTGTGCGTCGTCCTGTGTAAAGCTACGCACACGAGTCAATCCGTGCAACTCACCGCTCTGTTCGTAACGACATACAGTACCGAACTCAGCGATACGCAACGGCAGGTCGCGGTATGAACGTGGTGAGTTCTTGTAAATCATACAGTGGTGAGGGCAGTTCATAGGTTTAAGGAAGTATTCTTCGCCTTCTTCAGGAGTGTGGATAGGCTGAAATGAATCCTTACCGTACTTAGCGTAGTGGCCAGAAGTAACGTACAGCAACTTGTTACCGATAGGCGGACACATTACTTCCTGATAATCGTAACGAGCCTGGATGCGGCGCAAGAAGTTCTGCAAGCGGAGACGCAACGCAGTACCCTTAGGAAGCCACATAGGAAGTCCCTTACCTACGGTATCAGAGAACATGAACAAGTCCATTTCCTTACCAATCTTACGATGGTCGCGTTTCTTGGCTTCTTCCAACATAACGAGATACTCATCGAGCATCTTCTTTTTCGGGAAGGTGATACCATAGATACGTGTCATCTGCTTACGGTCTTCCTGTCCTCTCCAGTAAGCTCCGGCTACAGACAACAGCTTGATAGCCTTGATAGGAGCTGTAGAAGGCAAGTGCGGACCACGGCACAAGTCGGTAAACGCACCTTGTGTATAAGTGGTGATATGTCCGTCTTCGAGTTCAGAGATAAGCTCGCACTTATAAGTCTCTCCTCTTTCGCCGAACATCTTCAGAGCGTCTTCTTTAGCGATGCTCTGACGTACTAACAGTTCTTTCTTAGCAGCCAGTTCCTGCATCTTCTTTTCGATAGCAGCCAAGTCGCTTTCTTTAATTATGGCTTCTCCCGGGTCTACGTCGTAGTAGAATCCGTTTTCGATAGCCGGACCTATACCAAACTGAATTCCAGGGTACAACTCCTGCAACGCCTCAGCCAACAAGTGGGCGCTAGTATGCCAGAAGGCGTGTTTACCTTCTTCATCGTCCCATTTGTAAAGCACAAAATTGGCATCTGTTTCGATAGGTCTTGTTAAATCTATAGTCTCGCCGTTTACGCCGCAAGCCAATACGTCTTGAGCCAAACGGGGACTGATGCTTTCTGCAATCTGCAGACCAGTAACTCCTTCGTTGTATTCACGAACGGAGCCATCAGGGAAAGTTATCTTAATCATAATTACAAAATATGTATTAATCTTCTTTTTTTATACGAGTGGCAAATGTACATAAAACTTTTGAATAACAAACGGATATTCAATTTATTCGTCTTTTGCCGTACTTGTAAATCGTTTTATCACGCTATATGCCGAGAAAATACCCAGCTCGCCCGCCTTACTGAGGTCACGGATACCCTCACGGTTATTCCCGAGGTAAACATTTGTAAGACCACGGTTATAATAGGCGTCGCCTAATCGTCCGTCAAGTTCGATAGCTTTATCATAGTCTACCAACGCCGCACGATAATCTTTCATCACCGCCAATATGTTTGCACGATTATAATAAGCGTACGCAAAGTCGGGAGCCAAGCGAATCACCTCGTCAAGGTCGCGGCGCACGGTAGCATAATCAAGCATTCGTATCTGAGGCTTTTCTCCTTCGGGGGCAGTCTCGGTTTCGTATCCACTGCTTTGGCGCTTGCGATACTCTAACTGCTTGTAGTGTATCACCGCACGTGTAAAGTATGCGGGGAAGAACGATGAATCTCGCACTATAGTACTGTCGAGGTCGCGCAGAGCGTTATCAAAGTCCTGCACAAGATAGAAATCGAGCGCACGAGCATAGTAATGCAGCGAATTACCTGGATCTTTCACTATCTTTTCTGTTTCGGTATCGATAGAAGCAAAATGGCGTTTCACCTGCTCTTCGCTCAGCGAAGCTTCGTTATTAGTAATGAGCAAACGCCCAGGCAATACATGGCGGTTGTTCAACTCATCGATGCTACGGTTATAAGTCACCATTCGCTTCACCTCTTCCTGACGTTCGTAGTAGTTCAGCGCAAACATAGGTTGCGGCAGAATATTCACGTTCTTATCCTGAACACGACCACGGTAGTCGGTCTTGTATTTTGGTGTTGAATCGTCGTTATCGGCCACCACTATCTTACGATAGTTATTCATGTTCTTATCCGACTTCTTACGAGTTTTGTCAGCCGAAGCGGTATTTTGCTTACGGTTATTCTGAGCCTCAAGCTGAGCTTTCAGTACCGTAAACTCATCGGCTTCCGCTCCTCGCAGATCGCCTACCCTACGTCTAGCCTTCGCTCTTACCTGATATCCTGCCAAGAAATTAGGATACTCGTCAATCACACGCGAATAATCGGCTATGGCACCACGGTAGTCGCCCGTCTTATCGCGCAACTGTCCACGGTTAAACACGGCCATCATATTATCAGGCTCCATCTTCAAAACGAAGTCGAAGTCCTCTATCGCACGGTTATCATCGCCCACTTGTGCACGCAGCAAACCACGGTTATAATGTCCGATAAAGCTGTTACGGTCGATGTCGAGAGCCAAATCATAGTCTTTCATCGCCCCGCGCAGATTATTCTGATGATAGCGAGCCAAAGCACGATTGATATACATGCTAGAGTTACGTATCGACAAACGGATAGCCTCCGTCAAGTCCGATTCGGCATCCTTGTACTTGCTACGCTGCAGAAACAGCATACCGCGCGAAGCCCATGTATCAGCGTTATAGCGGTCTATCTCGATGGCACGGTCGGCATCACTCATAGCCTGAAGCGTATCTTTCTGCTTGAGAGACACCTCTGTACGCATCAAGTAAGCATCGGTATATCGTGGCGATATACGTATCAGCGTATCAATGTCCGCCTTAGCCGCCGCATAATCTTTCTCGCGCATACGGCACAGCGTAAGGTTGTGCCACAAACTTACATTTTCAGGATCGAGGGTAAGAGCCTTCTCATAGTCGCGTATGGCACCTTTGAAGTTATTTTGGTGTATGCGCGAAATACCTCTAACCTGATATGCGCTGGGCACAAACGGATTGCGCTCGATGGCTTCGGTACAGTCGGCTTCGGCTCCAGAAAAGTCATCGAGGTTCATCTTGGCCAATCCGCGATAAAAATACGGTTCCGCCAGATAAGGTTTGGCGTTTATAGCCTGATTGAAATATTGTATAGACAGCACGTAGTCTTCAAAGTAGAGAGCGTTACGGCCGATGGTCATCACACGTTCGGTGTTTATCTGCCCGAACGCCATCACCGGAAACATACATGCTATATATATAATGTGTGTAAGTCGTTTTATCATCTAATTGCTTTCGTCTTGTACGTGCAGCGTACTTTTCCTTTCACCAAGTTGGTGAGTTTGCCTTTTATCATTTGTTTACGCAGCGGCGACAGATGGTCTATGAACATTGTTCCTCCCAGATGGTCGAACTCGTGCTGCATACAGCGTGCCAAGAATCCTTCTACCCACTCATCGTGCGGATTCATGTCTTCGTCCAGATAAGTCACGTGGATACGGTCGGGGCGTTTCACGCTTTCGTGTATGCCCGGCAGACTGAGGCATCCTTCTTCCATAGATACGATATGGTCGCCTGTCTCTATGATATGCGGGTTGATGTATGCGTGACGGAAGTCCTTGTATTCAGGGAAATCATCAGCCATACAGTCAAGGTTAATCACTACCACGCGGATAGGCAAACCGATTTGCGGAGCTGCAAGTCCCACACCTTCTGCACGGTCCATAGTTTCGTGCATATTCTGTATCAGTTCTTTCAAGTTAGGATAATCGGGAGTAATATCTTGTGCCTCCTCGCGAAGCACGGGCTGTCCGTAGACGTAAATAGGTAATATCATAATTATTATTTTGTTGTTTTTTACAGTTTAAATTTTCTCGATTCCATATACGACTGCAGTATGATGGTAGCACTGATTTCGTCTACCAGCGCCTTATTCTGACGGTCTTTCTTCTTCAGGCCACCGGTAAGCATAGCCTGATGCGCCAACACAGAGGTAAACCGCTCGTCTACCAACTCCACTGGCATCTGAGGCATTTTCTTCTTAAGTTGGTTCATGAAAGGCACAATATTCTTCATATTTTCAGAGTCTTCATTGTTCATCTGCTTAGGATGCCCTATGATGATTCGTTCTACCTGCTCTTTCTGCACATAGTTCATAAGGAAGTCCATCAGTGTATGTGTAGGCACTGTAGTCAGTCCGTTCGCTATAATCTGCATAGGGTCTGTAACCGCTATGCCGGTACGCTTTTTCCCGTAGTCGATTGCTAAAATTCTGCTCATATCACGGCAAAATTACTAATTTATTCTGTATACTTCTCTATATAAAGCTTAAAAGATGCGTAAGATATGCGTTGGCGCAACAATATCAGTCAGAGAAAAACCACAACAAAGTCGTCTCACATCGGTCGATGTTAGCGTTCGTATCGACCGATGTGAACGTTCGTATCGGTCGTTATGAGCGTGCGTATCGGTCGAAGTAAGACGACTTTGCCGTATTATTTGCACGACTTTGTTAGCGCATTCAATGAGATATTTGTATTTTTACACCAAACTAACGCTAAGAATATGAAAAAGACAATCTTTCTGTTTGTGATGGCTATGGTTTGCTGCATAGTAAAAGGCGAAGCACAAACGCAGCCAAGCCCCACGGCGCAACAACTTAGATGGCATAATGCCGAAATGGGAGCCATATTTCACTACGACCTTCATGTGTTCGACGGAAAACGATACGTTCAATCAGAGAACCGTATCCACCCGATAGAAGATTATACCATTTTCAATCCTACACAGCTTGATACCGACCAATGGATAAAAGCCGCCAAGGCTGCGGGATGTAAATTTGCAATTCTTACAGCTACTCACGAAACGGGATTCGGACTATGGCAAAGCGACGTCAACCCATATTGTCTGAAAGCAGTAAAGTGGCGAGACGGAAAGGGAGATATCGTACGCGACTTTGTCAATTCTTGCCATAAGTACGGTTTGATGCCTGGCATATATGTAGGCATACGGTGGAACTCACTGCTAGGCATACACAACTTCCGGACAGAGGGAGAAGGGGAATTCGCAAAAAACAGACAAGATTGGTATAGACGTTACTGCGAACGAATGGTAAAGGAATTATGTACCCGATATGGCGATTGGTTTCTGATTTGGTTTGACGGCGGAGCGGACGACCCACACGGAATAGGCCCCAACGTTGAGCCTATAGTAAGCAAGTATCAGCCTAACTGCCTGTTCTATCATAACGTAAACAAGGCCGACTTCCGCTGGGGAGGCTCTGAAACCGGCACTGTGGGATATCCGTGCTGGTCATCGTTCCCTACCCCTTGCTCTCACCATAAAGGAATAGAGACATCACCCAGTTGGCTAGAACTTCTGAAACACGGAGACAAGGACGGACTATACTGGCTGCCTGCCATGGCCGACTTTCCACTTAGAGGAATAAACGGACGCCATGAGTGGTTCTGGGAACCCGATGATAACAATAATATATTGCCATTAGACAGTTTGATGAGTATCTACGAAAAGTCGGTAGGCAGAAACGCCACTCTCATCATGGGACTTACCCCCGACCCATCCGGACTATTGCCTGAAGACGACGTAAAACGACTGAGTGAATGGGGTAATGCCATTGTTCAAACTTGGGGATGCCCCATAGCGAAAACAGCCGGCAATAAAAATAAGCTGTATCTCCGTTTGCCATCAGTCAATAGCGTAAAAGGCTACAGATTGAAAGAAGATATCACAAAAGGAGAAAGAATACGAAGTTATAGGATAGAAGCAAAGGTAGGCAACCGTTGGCAAGTCATTGCCGAAGGTCTGTCAGTAGGACACCAGCGTCTGGAAACGATTGCTCCGGTCAGCACACAAGAGCTGCGGCTGACCGTAACGCAATCGGTAGACACTCCATCAATATTGGAGTTCAGCGTCTATTGACGCTATAAATTCTAAAATTCAAAGCTATAAATCAGAATATCGACTCGCTTGTTTCTGTAGTGAACAGTTCGAGTGCCTTGATGCCCATAATGGAGTTTCCTTTGTTATTAAGTCTAGGACTCCATACGGCAATGGAGTAACGCGACGGGTATATTGCTACAATGCCTCCGCCTACACCACTCTTGCCGGGCAATCCCACAAGAAATGTAAATTCGCCAGCCTCATCGTAAAAGCCACAAGTCTGCATAATGGCATTGATACGTTTTACTCTGGAAACACTCAGCTCTACACCGCCGTGCGAGAATGGCTCGCTGCTATGGGCAAAAGCAAGAAACGCTTTCGATAGGTCCTTACAACTCATCTCCACAGAGCACATTGTGCTATAGAAGCGAAGCACATCAGTAACGTCGTTCTGTAGGTTACCGTGATGCTTTAGAAGATAGGCTATGGATGCGTTTAGATAAGAACACCCTATTTCCGACTCCGCAACATCGATAGAATAGTTGATAGAGTCGTTTCCGCACAACTTACGCACAAAGTTGATGAAGAATTGATACGGATTATCCAAGTTAGACAGCAACACGTCGGCCAACACTATAGCGCCGGCATTGATGAATGGATTTCTAGGCTTTCCATGCTCATATTCAAGTTGCACCAAAGAGTTAAAAGCACTGCCCGACGGTTCTTTGCCTACACGGTTCCACAGTTCTTTTCCTTTTATACTTAGTGCAATGGCTAGCGAGAACACCTTAGATATACTCTGTATTGAGAATTTGGTGTCATAGTCGCCATACGTACAATGCTCTCCATTCATAAGGCTCAGATAAATGCCGAACTGATCAGGGTTTACGTTGGCAAGCGCCGGTATATAATCGGCCTGTTTCCCTTCGTGCGCAAACGGCTGTATTTCTTTACAAATTCTTTCTATTACCTCCTGATAGTACTTATTGGTTTTCATGGTATTATAACTGTGTAAGTATATTATTATGGTTGTTTTTATTTTCACGTTCTATAAATTGCGAAGGCGTAATGCCGAACTGTTCACTGAAATGTTTTCTCAGAGTACGTGGGTCATTATATCCCACCTTTTCCGCTATTTCTTGTATCGTATATTTCCGCTCAAGAATTAGAGCAGCTACCTTACTCATTCTCATACTGCGTATCATATCGATAGCAGTGAGCTTACTTACCTCCTTCAGCTTACGGTATAGAGTAGGCTGACTCATATTCAACTGTTCGGCCATCATCTTCACGTTGAAGTTTTCGTTAGATATATTGGCTTCTATAGTCTGTATCACCGACTTCAAGAATTCGTTTTCTGCATCAATTCCGGTATCGGCGCTATTTGTTCCTTCATGCTTTGCAAGCATAAGTGTCTGCGTATAGATTCGCTTCAAGCGTTTGCGCTGTTTAATCAGACTTGTTACTTTAGATATTAACACCTGCGGATTGAACGGCTTGGTTATATAATCGTCAATGCCAAGTTGGGTAGCCTTCAGCAAATCTACGTCTTCGGCCTTAGCTGTAAGCATAATAATGGGTATATGCGCTGTCTTTGGCGTTTCGCGTATCTCGCGGCAACAAGCGAATCCGTCTTTTACAGGCATCATTATATCAGAAATTATTAGCGAAGGTATTTTCGATAAAGCAATCCGTACACCTTCTTCGCCGTTTTCCGCTTCGTATACGGTATAGTTCTGACTGAAGAGACTACAAATGTATTGTCTTACGGCAGTATTGTCTTCTACAATCAGCAAACTGCATGGATTTTCAGAAGAATCTGTTTTCTCAGCAGTAGCCACAACAGCTAAAGAAGGCGGGGTTTCCTGAATAAGCACTTCTGAATCGTTTTTGAAATGCTCGTTTCCTTCGGGTAATAAGATGGTAAATGTGCTACCGCCTCCTTCTACACTGTTCAATGAGATATAGCCGTGATGAAGATCGACTGTATTCTTCACGATATGTAACCCAATGCCGATGGTAGATGACAACGTTGGCAGATTTGGCGACGTAATAAACGAATCGAATATGCGTTGCTGATAAGTTTCAGGTATGCCTTGACCATTATCTGCCACCGTAATTTCACAGCGGCGCTGTCCGTCTATCTCCACATTTCTTATACGCAAGGTTATCTTGCCTTTATCGGGGGTATATTTAAATGCGTTAGACAGTAAATTCTGTATGGCAGAAGTAATTTTGTTTTCGTCAATCCACAGAATATACACGTCAGAATGTATTTCAATGGAATAATCTATATGCTTAGTCTCGGCCAGCGGACGGAAGCTTTCGCCTACAGAACGGGCCAACTCATTGATATCAGCCTGCGTAACGTTAAGTCGTACAGTACCGGCCTCTATCTTTTGAACATAAAGCAGATGATCTATTAGCGTGTGCAGAGACTTACAATTTTTATATACCATCTCGATTGAATGATATAACTTGTCATCCTTTTGCAAGCGGCTCATAATATCTTGCAACGGAGAGATTATCAAGGTGAGAGGTGTACGCAACTCGTGCGCCGTATTAGTAAAGAAGTTTTCGCGCTCACGGTGTATCTGCGATTCCTTTTCTCTCTCCATCTTCATGGTAAAGTTTTCATGCTCTAACTGCAACTCGTACTGCAAACGCCGTTTGCGATTCTGAAAATGTCGCATCGGCATAACGAATGCCAGCACTAATGCAATAGCCACAAGTACTTTAAACCACCATGTCTCAGTCCAATGTGGAGAAAGGCATATTTCCAACCGCGAAACGCTTCCCATCAGTCCTCCAGGATAGACAGCCTGTAGTTCGAACATGTAATTACCCGCACCAAGATTATTGTAGTTCACACGGTCGCCTTCTCTATCTACCACAATCCAATTCTTCTGGTACGGATATAGGCGATATCTGATTTGCGGATGCTGATTAGAATATGACAGGCTACTGAACGACAAGGCGAAATCGCGGTTCCGGTCATTAAGCTTTATCTTCTTCGCATAGTATATATTTTCTTTCAAGATAACCTGACCGTGAATTGTGTCGCCTATCCCCACAAGCCGATTATCTATCTCTAAAGCACTAATTCCAATCCTTTTTTCGGTCGGCACTATGTCAATGAGGCGTGGATTGAAGTAGGTTACACTTCTATTGTTTCCCCAAAACACGAATTGCCGATAGGCATAAGCCGACTTGTTATTACTAGACAGCAGATAATGGAAGAACAGCTTATTCTTACGGTCGAAACGAGAGATACAAGAGTTCGACCCCACCCAGATTTCGTGTTCGGTGTCTTCGAGTATACAACCTATATAGTTATTATATAGTCCACTGCGAGTGGTGTAACGCTGAACTATGCGTTCACTGTCAAGGTCCATCACCCCAAGTCCGTTGGCATATCCTATGTATAATTCACGATTGGATGTGGCGTGTATAGCCAGCACGTCTACTTTATCCAGCTGTTGTTCTTTTCCATACCCCATATGAATTGTTCTGTCCGGCAATACTCTACCTAACCCTCTATTTTCTATGCCTACCCAAATTCGTCCGTCGCTACTCTCGGCTATGGCTTTTACACAATATCGTTCTTCAGCATCGACAGAGGTTTTGTTTCCGATACTGAACGGCACACATTTTCCTGACTCCTGCCTGTATAGATGCAGCCCATTATCACCACCTATCCACACCCGTCTTTTAGAGTCAATAATAACGCTCCATATTGTTCCTATTTCTGGTAAGTGAACGACTTTACATTTCTGCTTGTCGCAATCATACACAAACAATTCACCCTGCATACTCCCCAACCACAACGTATTTTGGGTAGTATCGTTATACATGCATAGTATAGGCGATGAATGTTTGAAACTACTTGCGACATCGAACGACAGATTTTCAGGATTATCCTGCCGGAAAGGATAATCACTCCGCATCAGTCCCTTATGATAAGTAGCTATCCATAAATAGCCAGCCTTGTCCATCGTAATGCCTCGCGTTTCGTTATGGCTTTTCTGCCTATACTTATACACATTACCCTGCTTCAAGTCGATATATACAGCTCCACCTCCATACGTACCTATCCACAAGCCGTTTTCGGTCTCGTCATAGTAGGTGGAAATCATTCTCACATCTACATCCTGCCAAGCCAATGTCACATTATTATATATAGAAGTATGAAACTGATGGAAACCGTTGTCCTCTGCAGTGAGAATAGTAAACCCGTTCCACGTCACAGCTACTATTTGCCGATCGTTTATGGGTAATATCTGGTAGATGTCTGTATGCGACAGCTGATGTTCTTTCGCAGTATTGTCGTATGAAAAGTGCTGCAAGTAGCCAGTCTTTTTATTTACCCTGTATATACCTTGAGCGGTAGTACCAATCCATACGTAATCCTTAAAATCCAAGATATTATGAATATCTTGCGTCAAGCCTTTTATATCGAAACACACTTTCTTCTTACGCGAAGCCAAATCAAATGCAATCAGTTGCGACGATGTGTTTGTCAAGTATAAGGTAGAGAAGTCATCAGACAGCGTATAGGCTGTTATCTCAGAGGAGGAAAGTTTATCAGAAGAGACGCTGAAAACAGGACGTATGGATATGGGATGATTCGCCGAGTCTTCTGCCGTTATGTCACAATAATGAATGTTAAATTTCCCTATAATCCAGCACTTATGTTCCGAAACGGGATGTATGCCCAATATCTGTTTATCGGGTATGGGCATTTCTATAGGCGAAAACTGTTCGGTTACCTGATTGAATGCGTAGAATCGACTTCCGATACGCACGCATAGGGTTTTCTTTTGCAGCAAGACGATATCGTTCACGTAATTATGCAAGCCGTTAAGCGTGAAATTCCTTACCGAACTTCCGTCGTAGCGGCTCAATCCGTAATCCGTTCCGAACCACACAAATCCTTTCGGGTCTTGATAAATGGTGTTAACCTTGTTGTCCGCTAGTCCCGACTGAAGGGTAAGGTTCTTAAAACGGTTGTTCAGGTTAACCTGTCCGTGTATGGGAAGTACGGCAAACGCCATAAACAGCAGTACGGCATACATTATATATAAGCGATGTCCCGAAAGTGGTTTCATATTATTTTCTTAGGTCATTATCCAAAAAACAAAGATATGATTAATCTAAAAAAATATAAAAGCATTAAAGGCAAAAATGCACAAAAACAGGGGCTTGAATTAAACATGCACCCTTTTTGAAATGAACATGCACCTGTTTTTCAAACCATAACGGCTAATTTTGTGATGTTAAAACCTTAAAGATGTTTAATTAAAACTTAGATTCATGAAAAAACTACTTTCCTTACTCTTGATGTTACTGTGTGTAGTGGCAGTCAGTGCACAGCAGTTTCGCATCACCGGAACGGTGCATGACAAGAAGACAAACGACCCTATTATAGGGGCCAGCATCTTAGTCAAAAACACGAGCAACGGCATCATTACCGACGTTGACGGTAAATTCGAACTCCAGAATGTGTCGAAAGGAAACACTCTGATTGTTTCGTATGTGGGCTATCGCTCGCAGAACATTCTGGTAGACGGAAGCAAACGTAATTTCTCTATCTTATTAGATGAAGATAATGAGGTACTTGACGAAGTAGTTGTAGTAGGCTACGGCACCCAGAAGAAACAAGATATCACAGGATCTGTGGTTTCAGTAGGCGAAGGTAAGTTTACGGAAGGCGTAAATACAAATGCTTTTCAGATGATAAACGGTAAGGCAGCCGGCGTAAACATAAGCCAGACTAGTTCGGCTCCGGGTGCCAGCACTAAGATTCAGATTCGTGGTGCCGGTTCTATCAATAGCAGTAACTCGGCATTGGTAGTAGTAGACGGTCTGCCAGGAGTAGATGCATCATCTATCAACCCGAGTGACATTAAATCTATAGAGGTACTGAAAGACGCATCGGCTGCTGCCATCTACGGAACACGTGCAGCTAACGGTGTAGTGCTTATCACCACGAAAAGCGGTAAGAAAGGCGACATCAGCGTAAAATTCGGTGCGGAAATAGGTTTCCAATCGGTAGCCAAGAAAATGGAGATGCTGAACGCTAAAGAATATATGGAAACACTGAACGCACTGCGTAAAGAATCTAACAACTCAGACGGAATAATCTATACCCCAGACCAAGTGGCAGCTGCTGGCGAAGGTACAAACTGGCAAAACGAAATCTTCAGAAACGGAGCGCCGGTGCAGTCATACCAATTGTCGGTAGCAGGTGGTGGAGACCGCAACGACTATTACTTCGGCTTGAATTATTTCGACCAGAAAGGTATCGTTAAATGCTCTGACTTAAAGAAATATAATATACGCGCCAACTTGAACTTCACTCCGAAGGATTTTCTCCGCTTTAAGGTAAACTTGAATTTCACTAGAAAAGACGGACGTGAAATATACGAGAGCAATGCAGTAAACGAAAACGCTGGTCCTATTAATGCAGCACTTTTGTTCGACCCGACTTTACCTGTCGGTAAGGACCCGGAAACTGGACGTTATTACCAAAACAGCTATATATCTCTCGATAACCCGTTGGCTTTACTTTACGGTGTTTCGCCAGAACAACACAAAAATAACGCATACGGTACTTTCACTACCGAGATAGAACCTCTGAAAGACTTGGTATTCACTGCCCGCTTAGGAGCTACCCTCGATTCTTATATCACTTCGCAATACAGAAGCCGTGAAACCATGACAGGTCTTTCAAGTAAAGGTGTAGCTACAAAGAAGAGCGGTGAAGACACTCAATGGTTAGCCGAATTCTTTGTAAACTACAAGAAAAACTGGGGCGACAAACATAAATTAAGCGTAATGGCCGGTTCTACATTCGAACAATTCATGTCGGAATACGTAAACGGTAGCGCACAAGGATTCCTTTCTGACGTTACAGGCACCAACAACATGCACAGCGGAGACAATCTTAACGGTGACGATGTATATTCATATAAAAGTCGCAACCGTCTGAATGGTTTCCTGGGCCGTATCAACTACGACTTGATGAATCGCTACCTTCTTACCTTGTCTTTCCGTTACGACGGTACTTCACGTTTCTCTTCAGATAACAAATATGCGTTCTTCCCTTCTGCAGCGTTCGCATGGCGTATGTCGGAGGAACCGTTCATCAAGCGCATCGAACAAATCAGCGACTTGAAGTTCAGAGTAGGTTACGGACAAATGGGAAATCAGGGTATCGACAACTATCAGACTCTGAATACGCTGAAAGCTGGAGGCTCGGCTGTATTCGGCAACTCTCTGTCGCAAGGTGTAGTACAGTCCCGCCTTCCTAACACAGGTTTGAAGTGGGAAACTACCGCCGAAACCAACATGGGTATCGACTTCGGTCTCTTCAATAACCGCATCACAGGTAGCGTAGATTTATATATGCGCGACACCAAAGACCAATTATTCGATAAACCCCTGCCATCAGCCATCGGCTTCAGCAACATGAAGGTTAACGCAGGTAAGGTTCGCAACTCAGGTATCGACTTCACACTTAATACTGTGAACTTTGACACCAAGAATTGGGGATGGGATACTTCGCTCAACCTCTCTTTCCTGAAAAATGAAGTAAAGGAATTGCCTGACTTCATCCCAGAACTCATCACCGGATCAATTGCAAGCTTTGTATCAGGATATGAAATTACACGAGTAGGCGACCCTATCTATTCATTCTACGGATATGAAGTAGAAGGCATTTTCCAGAAGAACGATGACATTGCTCACTCTACACAGCCTAACGCCAAACCGGGCGAACTGAAATTCAAAGACCAAGACGGCAGCAAAACCATCGACTCTAATGATAGAGTTGTACTGGGCAAACCATTCCCGAGTTCTACATTCGGTTTCACCAACACACTGAGATACAAACGCCTCACGCTGAGCGTATTCTTACAGGGCGTATTCGGCATCAGCACTTTAGACGTCAACGTACTGGAGACTCTGTATCCTACAAACGAATATCGTAACAGAATAGCTAAATACTACCGCAACCGCTGGACTGAAAATAATCCTACCAACGAATATCCTAGCGGAGTAAACCCATCAAACTACGGCGGACAGTATGCAGTGAACTCACTTACCGTATGCGACGCTTCGTTTGTACGCATCAAGAACATCAGCCTCAACTACGATGTGCCCTTGAAGAAAAACAATATAATAAAAGGTCTGCAGGTATATGGTTCTATCGACAATGTAGCTACCTTCACCAACTACGACGGATTCGACCCCGACGCAAGTGCAGCAGGCAGTACATCGGTATCGAAGGTAAGCTTCAACAGCTATCCGCTGGCAAGAACCGTAAGATTTGGCTTTAATGTTACATTTTAAAAATAAAGGAATATGAAACTAACAAAATATATGTATATACCTGTAGTGGCTTGCTTGGCTCTGGGAACTACAGGATGCAATAGCTTTCTTGAAGAAAAAGTCTATACAGAATATGATCCAAACGCAATGTTGCAAGAACAGTCTGGACTAGATGCGTTGCTAGCTGGCGCATATTCGCGTTCACGTATCATTAGCTATACACATAGAAACTATACTTACCTGATGAACGAATTTCCTACCGACATAGCATTCGAGACTGGCGGTGGACTAGAACGTAACGCCGCTCCGTTCATCAACTTCACATGGTCTGTAGACGATGGTTTGCTAAACAGCTTCTGGATTCAGATGTATGAGGCTATTTCGAGCGCCAACTCTGTTCTCAGCGTTACGGAAGACCTGACTAGCCTGTCGAGCGACAAGGTAAAGGCCATACAAGGAGAAGCACGCTTTATCCGTGCTGTATCTTATTACTTCCTATACAACCTGTTCGGCACTACTCCTATCATAGAAATCCCCAAGAACGCTTCGCCCGATGAAATAGAAAACATAGGTAAATCTACTCCACGTGCATCAAAAGAAGATTTCGTGAAGTATCTGGTAGACGACTTTAAATTCGCCGCCGAAAATCTGCCGGTAAAAGAAGACCCGATAGGAAAAGCCACCAAAGGAGCCGCTCTGGGTATGCTAACCAAGCTATACATGCACGAAAAAGACTGGAGTAATGCGGCCTCTACCGCCAAAGAAGTAATAGACTTACATCATTACGAGCTGTACGATGACTATAAGAAGATGTTCAGCGTAGACGGCGAAGGCAATATGGAATACATCTACCGTGCTCCGTGTATCGCACAAGATGGCTATCACAACAACTACATGGCTCATGCGTTCCCTCCCAACTACCCCATCCAGAGCAACTGGATTAACTTCGGAGCGCAGTTCCGTACTTACACCGCTTTCTACGATACCTTCGAAGCAGGCGATATCCGTACACAGTCGTTCGTAACCAATTACGTTGACCAAAGCGGAAAGCAGGTTGAACTGTTACGCGATGAAAACGGACAGGCCTTAAACAATGTGCGTAGCTTTAAATATTGGCCTGACCCTAACGCAGCGAGCGAATGTAATGGAAACGATATAGTTTACCTACGCTATGCCGATATCCTGATGTGCCGTGCAGAAGCCCTCAACGAACTTAACGGTCCTACAAAAGAAGCCATAGACTTAGTCAACGAGATTCGTAAACGCGCAAAGGTTAAGGAAATTGAATTGACAGACTATAACACAAAAGATAAGCTACGCGACTTTATCTTGGCAGAACGTGGACGCGAATTCTTCTCTGAAGGCTTACGCCGTGAAGACCTAATCCGCCACGGAAAATTCATTTCCGACGCCGTATCAAGAGGCAAAAACGCCAAAGCTTATCAGGAGCTATACCCTATTCCACTGCGCCAACGCGAAGCCAACAAGAACCTGTCGCAGAATCCGGGTTACGAAGGAGCGGAATAATATGAACGCTTTAAAAAGAATCCGGATCCGATGACATACAGTATATGCATCAACCGGATTCTTTTTTATATAGATATCTATAAAATAACATAAAGCCATGAACAATACGCTATTAAATGTAACTTCCGCCATGATGCTCGCCAGCGTCGCAATGCCGGTTGTGGCAAACAATGCGGTACACCAAGACAAACGCCCCAATATTATCTTATTTCTGGTAGACGACATGGGGTGGCAAGATACCTCAGTGCCTTTCTGGACAGAAAAGACTCATTATAATAAGATATTCGAAACGCCAAACATGGAGCGACTGGCAAGCCAAGGTATGATGTTTACCCAAGCCTATGCCTGTCCGCTAAGCTCGGCTACCCGATGCAGCCTTATAACCGGCTCTAACAATGCCCGCCATAGAGTAACAAACTGGACTCTGGAGCGAGATAAGACAACCGACCGCAAAAGCCAGACGCTAGAACTGCCGGATTGGAACTATAACGGAGTAAGTCAAGTAGAAGGTATAAACAACACCTTCGTTGGAACCTCGTTCGTACAATTACTGAAGAATAGCGGCTATCATACCATTCACTGCGGAAAAGCGCACTTTGGAGCCATAGACACTCCGGGAGAGAACCCCGCCCATTGGGGATTTGAAGTGAACATAGCAGGGCACGCCGCCGGAGGATTAGCCACATATCTGAGCGAAAGGAACTACGGTCACACAAAAGATGGCAAAGCGACTTCGCTGATGTCTATTCCGGGACTGGAGAATTATTGGGGAACTGGAATCTTCGCCACTGAAGCTCTTACGCAAGAGGCTATCAAAGCACTCGATAAGGCCAAACGCTATAACCAGCCATTCTATCTGTACATGGCGCATTACGCCATCCATGTGCCAATAGATAAAGACATGCGTTTCTTCCCAAAATACGTGCGTAAAGGACTAAGTGATAAAGAAGCCGCCTACGCCTCGCTTATAGAAGGCATGGACAAAAGTCTTGGCGACTTACTCGATTGGCTTGAAAAGAACGGTGAAGCCGATAACACAATCGTGATATTCATGAGCGATAACGGCGGGCTGGCAGCCGAACCGGAATGGCGCGACGGGCCAAAAGATACTCAGAACTATCCACTTAACAGCGGCAAAGGCTCAATGTACGAAGGAGGAATACGCGAGCCAATGATAGTACGCTGGCCAGGCGAAGTAAAAGCCGGAAGTCGATGCGACGATTATCTGATGATAGAAGACTTCTACCCTACTATCCTTGAAATGGCAGGCGTAAAGAAGTACACTACAGTAAACCCCATAGACGGTATCAGTTTTATGCCTCTGCTAAAACAAACCGGCCATACCCCTAAAAGCCGATCGCTTGTATGGAACTTCCCAAATATCTGGGGAAACGACGGAGCCGGCATCAACCTGAACTGTGCTATACGCAAAGACGAATGGAAATTGGTGTACTACTACGAAACCGGTAAGAAGGAACTCTTCAATATTCCTAATGACATAGGCGAGAAAGATAACCAAGCAGCACGTTATCCCGATATCGTAAAGAGGCTATCGAAAGAATTAGGCGAGTACCTACGTAAAGTAAATGCCCAACGCCCTTCATTCAAGAACACTCATCAGCCATGTCCATGGCCAGATGAGATTTAATAAAAAAAATAGAGAAGGCTATTATTGCAATAAAAATTAGAGACAAGTTAAGAAGGTGTGTAGAAATGCACGCCTTCTTTTTTATTGAAATTAACTCATATCAAAAAAATATCATCATTTTAACTTTTACACACAATCCGTTTGTAAGCTCATGTAAAATTAGTAGCTTCGCAGTTGTTTTATTAAGAATTGATTCCTAAACAATTGAGGCACCATAAAGTTGCAAGCACTTGCAATAGCATGTTGCTTCCACGTTATTTAAAAGAGAAAACTCTATAGGCATTATTTATATGAAAGCTTACAATGTCATTCTTGAAGCGCTATTTTGCTGTATGCTATGCTTGTTAAGTATCAGCGTAGCAGCCGAAAACATTGAGAACGAGCGTATTCTGATTATCACATCGTACAATCCAGATACAGAGAAAACAAACGCAAACCTAAAGGATTTCTTCAAAGAATACGAAAGACTGACAGGATATACGGCAAACATCTGCATTGAGAACATGAACTGTAAGAACCTGTCGGAAGGTATGCTATGGAAAGACAGAATGGCAAAACTGCTTGAGAACCACAAAGCCACACCTCCCAATCTGATTATATTGTTAGGACAAGAAGCGTGGGCATCATTCCTCTCGCAAACCTCAGACATGGCACGCAAAACCCCGTCAATGGGCGCTATGATAGGCACAAACGCTATAGAGGCTCCTAAAGAAAAAGACGTAAACCTTCGCACATTTATGCCGAACAGCAAGGAATATCCTTCCTTTACTAACTTCAACATTGTAGGCGGTATATTCTACAAATACGATGTAGAGCGCAACATCGAACTGATTCGCAAGTTCTATCCCGGCACAAAGAACATAGCTTTTCTTTCCGACTTCACGTTAGGGGGCCTTACGCTTCAGACTTTGGTCAGAAAAACGATGGTAGAAAAGTACAAAGACTTGAACTTGATACTTATTGACGGCAGACGCAGTACTGTGTTCGAAGTATGCACTCAGATACAGAAGTTGCCGCCCCACACCACATTGCTATTGGGTACATGGCGAATAGACAGTAGCGATAACTATGTATTGGCAAACACAACAGGCCCTATCAGTAAAGCGGCACCACATATACCCGCTTTCTCGCTGTCATCCGTAGGCATTGGCAATTGGGCAATAGGCGGTTATACTCCAGAGTATTCGCTAGCCGGCAAAGAACTTGCAAAATTAGCTTATCAATATCTTACAAAGAAAGCGCCAAACAACGATTTGTTTATAATCCGCCATAACACATACACTTTCGATCAGGTACGACTTGACCATTTCGGCCTGCCAATAGATAAGGTACCGGCAAACTCCATCATCATAAACTCCAGCGAGAATTTCTATCAGAAGAACCGCAACGCAATACTTTGGGTAGCGTCTATAATATTGACGTTAGCCATCGGACTACTCATTGCCATATATTATATCGCGCATATCAGAAGCCTGAAGAACGCTCTCAACAAAAAGAACAGAGAGCTGGAGATAGCTATGGATAAGGCTGAAGTAGCCAACCGAATGAAATCGGCGTTCATAGCGAACATGAGTCATGAGATACGTACTCCGCTCAACGCCATAGTAGGTTTTTCAGAGCTACAAAGCATGGACGAATACTCGCAAGAAGAAAAAGCGGAATTCGGAAGAATAATAAAGGAGAACTCTGACCTTCTGCTAAACCTTATCGGCGATATCCTCGACATGTCGAAGATAGAAGCTGGACATATAGAACTGGATTATAGCCAGTGCGACATAGTGCAGCTGTGCCACAGTTGCTTGGTATCGGTAGAACAAGCAAGACCGTTGGAGCATGTAGAATATAAGGAGAGTTATCCTGTAAAGTCGCTGCCCGCCAGAATCGATACCACGAAGTTCAGACAGGTAGTAATAAATCTGCTTACCAACGCCAGCAAGTTTACTAAGGAGGGACATATACTACTTAGCTTCGTTGCCGACGAAAAAACGAATACATTAACAGTATCAGTAAGCGACACCGGTATGGGCATTCCTAAAGATAAAGCTGAAAAGGTATTCGAACGCTTTGTTAAGCTCAACCAATATATACAGGGTACGGGCCTCGGTCTCTCGCTCTGTAAAGTAATAATTGAGCGATTGGGCGGAAAGATATGGCTAGACACCTCGTATACCGAAGGGGCACGATTCATGTTTACCGTTCCTTTGATAGACCCTACATCCGAAGAGCAAACAAATAACCATGAAGAAAACATATAACATTTAAAAGACATCTAACCTCATATATATGGGGGGGGGGAATTATGAATAACAACAATACAATTACAGCTATGGCAGACAAAAAAAGCATCCTCATAGCGGAAGACAATGCAAGCAATTACAAACTACTCGAAGCGATACTATCTAAGAGCTACAATTTGCTGCACGCATGGGAAGGAAAAGAAGCCGTAGAGTTGTTCGCACAACACAGACCGCAAATAGTATTGATGGATATCTCAATGCCTGGCATGGACGGATATGAATCTACACGCGAAATAAGAAAGTTATCGGCCACCGTACCTATTATAGGACTTACCGCCCGAGCCTTTCCGGATGACGAGCAGAAGGGCTACGACTGCGGCATGACTGAATATATGACGAAGCCTATAAATATCTCAAACTTACGCATGCGTTTAGAGCAGATTTTGAAAGCCTAATTGCAATTTTTAAAATTACAAACCCTAAAATAAAATCTATAATCTATGTACAAAAGAAACCTAATGCTCTTACTCGGAGCTCTTTCACTGCCGGTATGGGCAGGAGTTCCACCGTTGGGAGGTTATTACTATGGTGACACTACCGCCCCATCGGGATGGGAATGGCAAAGTCCTGACTCTTTAGCGTATAACAAACAGCAACCACATGCGTGGTTCTTCTCGTTTGGAAGTGTAGACGAGGCACGTAAAGTACTGCCCGAAAACAGTTCGCTCTGGAGAACGCTCGACGGAGAGTGGCTTTTCCATTGGTCTAAGAATCCTGAAGAAAGAGCAAAAGACTTCTATCGAACCGACTTCGACGCTTCGGCATGGGATAAGGTTACAGTGCCCATGAACTGGAACATCGTAGGTATTCAGAAAGACGGAACATTTAAGTACGGCGAACCGCTTTACTCTAACCAGCGCGTTATCTTCCAGCATAAAGTGGCAGAGGGCGACTGGAAAGGTGGCGTAATGCGTACTCCGCCCCACGACTGGATGACCTATAAAAACCGCAACGAAGTGGGCGCATACCGCCGAACATTCAGCGTACCCACCGACTGGAAGGACAAGAATGTATATATCAATTTCGACGGAGTTGATTCATTCTTCTACCTCTACGTAAACGGTCGTTATGTAGGCTTCTCAAAGAACTCTAGAAACTTGGCGCAGTTCGATATCACACCTTATCTTAATAAGAAAGGCGAGAATGTAGTGGCTGTAGAAGTTTACCGCCACAGCGACGGCTCGTTCCTCGAAAGTCAGGATATGTTCCGCCTGCCGGGTATATTCCGTAGCGTATCGCTTACCGCCAAACCGCAGATTCAGGTGCGCGATCTTAAGGCTATCCCCGATTACGACGCTTCTTACACAGAGGCTTCGCTCTGCATATCTGCCGACGTTCGTAACCTTACCAACAAAGCGGCTAAGGGATATACCATCGACTATACACTCTATGCCAACAAGCTCTATTCTGACGAAAATACTCTGGTGCCGGGCGTTAGCGCTACAGCTACCGTAGGCGATTTGGAGAAAAAAGGCGAGCAGACAGCTACCGTAACTCTCAAGGCAGGCGATAAAGTTAAGCCTTGGAGTGCAGAGTCTCCTTACCGCTATACACTTGTGGGCGAACTGAAAGACAAGAAAGGAAAAGTGGTAGAAACATTCTCTACAGCCGTGGGATTCCGCAAGATAGAAATAAAGCAGACTGCCGCTAAAGACGACGAGTTCGGATTGGCAGGACGTTACTACTACCTTAACGGTAAGACTATCAAGATGAAAGGTGTGAACCGCCACGAAACAAGCCCCACTACAGGTCACTACATTCCGCGCGAACAGATGCTGGAAGAAGTCTTCATCATGAAGCGAGGCAACATTAATCATGTACGAAACTGCCATTATCCTGACGCTCCTTACTGGTATTATCTATGCGATAAGTACGGTATCTACCTCGAAGACGAGGCAAACATAGAAAGCCATCAGTATTACTATGGCAAGGAGAGCTTGTCGCACGTGCCAGAGTTCAAGAACGCTACTGTAGCACGAAACATGGAAATGGTACACGCCACCGTTAACCATCCATCGGTAGTAATATGGAGTTTGGGTAACGAGGCCGGACCGGGCGTAAACTTTGTAGAAGCGTATAAAGCTATCAAAACTTACGATACAAGCCGCCCTGTGCAGTACGAGCGCAACAATAACATCGTAGATATGGGTTCTAACCAGTATCCTTCTATCGGATGGATGCAGGCTGCCGTAACAGGTAAGTACGATATCAAATATCCGTTCCACGTATCAGAATACGCTCACTCTATGGGTAACGCCGTAGGAAATCTTATCGACTACTGGAATGCCATAGAAAGCACTAACTTCTTTATAGGTGGTGCCATCTGGGACTGGGTAGACCAGGCAATGTATGGTTACGACTCTAAGACTGGCGACCGCTTCTGGGGCTACGGAGGCGACTTTGGCTACGATAACAAGCCTAACGATGGTATGTTCTGTATGAACGGTATCTTGCGTCCGGACTTCTCGCCCAAGGCTCAGTACTTCGAGGTGAAGAAAGTATATCAGAACGTAGGCGTTAAAGCTATCGACCTCAAGAAAGGTCTCATCGAGATATTCAACAAGAATTATTTCGAACCGCTTCGCTATCAGATAGTATGGTCTTTGTGGAAAGACGGTCAGTGCGTATTGGCCGATCAGTCTCTCACTGGTCCTAAGATGCCTATAGGTCCGCGCGAACGCGTAACTTATACTCTCGATTATGACTACAGCAAACTCGATGCCGCTTCAGAATACTTTGTAAAAGTTCAGTTCCTGCAAGGCAAAGACATGCCGTGGGCTAAGAAAGGCTACGTGCAGATGGAAGAACAGCTCCGCGTGAAAGGTGCCGAAAAAGCCGCTCCTTCATTGGAAGAACAGAACACCGGCGAAGGAAAACAGTTTGTAGAATACACCAACGACGGAAACTCTATATGCGTAACCGGCAAGGGCTTCAGCGTGAAGTTCGATAAACTTACAGGAGCTATCAGCGAACTGACATACGGAACACAGCGCATCATAACCGACGGCAACGGACCTAAGCTCGATGCCTTCCGTGCGCCTACCGATAACGACGCTGGTATAGGATATCCTAAAGCATGGTTCCAGAATGGTTTGTACGACTTGCAGCACCGTGTAATAGGCGAACCTAACATCTTGGCATCGAAAGGCAATGGTGCTTTGCAGATAAGCCTCACCGTAGAAAGCCAAGGCAAAGAAGGATGCGACCAGAACTATGGCAACCGCGACCGTACTCCAGAAAAGGCATATACATTTAAAGAAGGCGTGAAGAAGTTGGGCGAAAACGACTTCAAGTTCATCACTACACAGATTTACACCATCTATCCTGACGGAAGCATAGAACTTCAGAGCACTATCTCTGCCAACCAGACAAACGTGGTATTGCCTCGCATAGGATATGTAATGAAATTGCCTATAGCACTGAAGAACTTTGAATACTACGGACGCGGACCGGTAAATAACTATGCCGACCGTAAGACCGGACAGTTCATAGAGCGTCATAAAGGCATCGTGGGCGAGCAAGACATAATGCTTCCTAAGCCTCAGTCTATGGGTAACCGTGAAGAAGTTCGCTGGTGCGCCCTCACCGACAACAACGGATACGGAGCAGCGTTCATTGCCGACAGCGTAATGTCTGCCTCTGCACTTCCTTGGAGCCAACAGCAACTTACCGTAGCGCCCCACCCCTATCAGCTTGTAAAGAGCGACGGAGTTTATCTCCACCTCGACGCTAAAGTAACCGGATTGGGAGGCGCCAGCTGTGGACAAGGCGGCCCGCTTAAACCCGACCGTACACTTAGCGACAGCTATAGCTTCGGATTCGCTATCCGCCCAGTTACCAACGGCAATGCTCCGGCAGTAGTCAACGCATCACTTTCGGGTGTGCGTCCTATCACCATAGTACGCAATGCCAAAGGCGACGTAACTCTCCGCTCGGCAGATGCGAGCCGCACCATCATGTACTCGGTAAGCGGAAAGAAGAAAGCTCAGGTTTACACTCAGCCGTTCAACTTCACGCAAGAAGGTACTGTAACAGCATGGTACAAAGACTCACCTTACTTCAAGATGAATATGAGTTTCGACAAGATAACCAGCATTCCGCTCGATGTAATGTTCTGCTCATCATTCGAGCCGAAAGAAGGAGAAGCCACATTCCTTGTAGACGGTAATCCTAATACCTACTGGCACACCATGTACTCTGTAACCGTAGCCAACTATCCTCACTGGATTGACTTCGACGCTTCGCAGACCAAGACTCTGAAAGGCTTCGTTTACCAGCCTCGTCAGGACAGTGCCAACGGTCGCATCAAGGATTACGAAATCTATGTAAGCAATGACGGCAAGAACTGGGGAAGCCCTGTAAACAAGGGTACTTTCAAGAACTCTTCAGAAACTCAGCGCATAATGTTCGATAAGCCGGTGAAGGCCCGCTACATCCGCCTGCGTGCACTGAACGAACAGCGTGGTCAAGACTTCGCATCGGGTGCAGAGTTCTCACTTATAGCAGAATGATAGATTAACGACGGCGAAAGTCGTAATATAAAAAATGTATCGCTGTTAAACTGAGCGTAATGCTTGGTTTAACAGCGATACTTGTTTTTAGCGTAAATAGCCGCTGATATTGAAATCTTTATATCCTTGCAACAGGACGAATGGAATAGCCCCCAAAACGAAAATTACCGCCACCAACACATATCAAAGACACGTCATCCCAAAAATACAATGGCTGTGCAGCATAAGAATAGGAATCGGAATAAAGCGAACTAGACCAATAATGCCCACGAATTCCCTTATAATCAAATTCGCTTGAGCTTAAAGTGCTACGTGCACAATGAGCGCCGGCAGCTGGCAAGAAAATACTCTTCCCGTTGGGTCCTGTTACCACATAACCGCCTCCCTTACTGTCTGCCCATGTCCAGTTACAATTGTTTTTAAGCTCCATAATCTCTGTAACAGTAGGTATATGGCATACCTTTCCCCATTTCATGGTTACCACATCATCCATTGCCTCAAGCGTAACCTTGGCATCAAAAGTATTGTATTTCGATACTCTATTATTTTCATTGAACTTATATTTCTCCCATGAATAATCACCATCCTGCTTCGGTTCCGTCTCTCCCCATGCATAATAATAGCCACTGTCTTCCGGAGAAGCAGCCCCAACATTACAATCGGCCCACAACAAGCCGCTGGGCAAACCCAAGTCAATAAACTTATGTCCGTTAATTACATACTCATTTTCCGCCGGATTACTAATTGAATCTCCGTCGCCATCATCATCGCTGCCGCAGGAGGTCAGCACACATGCACATAGTAACAGCAGCGGAAACAGTCTCAATAACTTCTTCATATTGTATTTGTTTTGATTAATTAAACTCATGCGTATTTTTAGGAAACGTATATAAACAAAAAAAATGACCCGCACATTTGAGCATCGTTGAGAGGCTTGGCGGGTTCTCGAATTGTAAAATTACGAATGACCATTGATATTACAAACTTTTCTAGCAAGAAATATCATACAAACGTCAATAGTCCACAAAAACACAAGTCACGAATACTATCTACACATGATTTACTCTTGTATAATTTATTTACCCGCGCCAACAAAACATCAAAGCTTCATCAACCCAAAGTCCATAGCATTTAGATTTCATAAATCGGCCTCAGAAGCCTTTCTGGAGGGGACTGAAAACTATATGCGAGTCGCCGAAAAAAGAATGCGAATTGCAGCACTGCAATATGCGAATGGATAAGTGAAGCATTGCGATGATCTGATTGAAGCATCGCAATGCTTTCTTCGTGTTTTTAAGTATGTTTTTCGTGTTTATAAATCTTACTATCTATCAAGTTTACGCTGGCTTAGTTTTATTCATTCTTACCCTAAGAAACTACAATCGTCTCTTTTCGGCATTACCGGCACCGGTACCTTTGTACTTACTCTTCGCTGTATTGAAATTATAAGAGACGATCATGCCTACGCAACGCCCATAGCCATAACAATCTTTGGTCATTATAGTATGGCTGCCGTACATTGTCCAACGCTCCTTGTCGGTCTTAAACAAGTCGTTGGCATAAACGCCTATCTCAAGAGCGTCGTTGAGGAACGACTTGGTGAGCTTTACGTCAACACGAGCAAACGGTTTGGTATATTGAAGGTCATTAAGTTGACTTGTTTTATACCTCATGTTGAGGAATGCCTTCAGCGAGCGCGTGATGTTAAAGCGGTTATTGAGCCGGAAATTAAAACATGGCCTGTTTGAAGGCTTGTTTATATCGAAGCCGTCGGTATGCAGAAACGACTGCGAGTAATCTATCTCCGCCATCGGGTTATACCAACCGAAACGGGGTGAAGCCACTATCGACGCATATACATCCTGACTGTGATTGAAATTAATATTGCGTAGGAAGACGATGTCCTTACCTTGGTAAAGCGTAGCTACCCAAACCATCGGATTGTCAATATAGTTATATCCGGCATTGAACGACAGCCAATCGTACACCGCATTAAAATCAACATTATTTATTATGCACGGACGGAGATAAGGGTTCCCGCCCTCGTAAGTATAGCGGTTATCATACTGCACCTCGTCACGCAGACTGTTGTAGCTGGGTCGCTGAGTTTTGCACGCGTATGCAAGTTGCAGTCCCCATTTGCCGCTGTTCCATGACATGGATGCCGAAGGAAACCAATCGGAATATCTACGGCTTGGCTCAGCCTGCCATTGTCCGAAGAAATAATAATCGGACTTTACATTCTCGTATCGCACACCGGCATTTACGGAGAAGTCGCCAAACTTAAATCCATACTCAGCGAATCCCGCTATGTTCCGCTCCTCAATCTTTGTGTTCGACGCATCTACATATTGCTCGGCATTGGCATATTCGCCACGAATACGCGATGATGTAAATTCAGTGCCTACGCTTATCGCTCCCTTCCAAACGGGATAAGACAAGATAAGTTTGGCAGCTGCCATATCACTATGCTGTCTGTTACGGGTATGAACGTCGCGACTCTCAATTTCTACGCTGTTTTCTTTGATTGACATAGTTCTGCCTTTCTTTTTCCAGAAATAAGTGGCGTTGAAATCTACATCCAACTTGCCTATCTTACCCACATAATAAGCATTGGCATTATGCATCGGACTATTGATGTCGTCAACATTGATTTCTTCGCTTACTAATGCCGTTTGTACTCCGTTTTCCATAATCTTCTGATAAGAGTCTGTCGTTTCTCCCTTACCCGAGCCATACTGATTCTCATAGCTCAATCCAAACGTATTGTTATCATCTATAGAATAAGCAAAACCCGCCTTAGCTCCAGCTGCCTTTGAGCGATAATTAAGCGGTGAAGTCTGCTCAATGAATATATTCTTAGCACCATTTATTTCGTTAGATAATATATTATCCTCGCCACTGGGCGCAGTTAAGCCCCAAAACTCGCCAAACACTTCGGCATTGCCATTGCGGTATGTCAAAGACATGTGCTGCGAAGCACCCCACCACTTGTTGAACTTAGTTGTAGTATAACTCTCGCCACTCCATCCTTCTCCTTGACGATGTATTGTCCTGATACGTATCACTGCCTTAACAGACGCATCGTATTTGGCACCTGGTGCGGTGACTATCTCTATACTCTTAATATTATCCGACTTGAGTTGATGCAGTTCGTTGATATCCCTTACCTGACGGTTATTGATATAAATAAGCGGAGTGCCTTTGGCAAACACACTCACCGAGCCATCAGAACTGACATCAACGCGAGGTATTTCGCGCAAGACATCTATTGCGGTACCTATCCTGCTAATGTCGGAGTGCTCAATTTCCACCACCATACCCTCACGGCCCATCTTTATATTCTGACGCATGGCGTTAACCTTTACGCCTTTCAAATTTATCGTGCTCTCATGCAGCATTATCGCCCCTATCACACCAGTGCTGTATGTTTGAAATGTGGTTTGATATCCCACGCAACTCACCCTTACTATAGCTTTCTTGGTTTTGCATGGAATAACGAACTGCCCGTCTTCGTTAGTTACGCCACCGTTTATCAATGATGAGTCGCGCACATTAAGCAACGCTACATTAGCAAGTTCTATCGGGTTATTCTTAATGTCGACAACTCTACCTATCATCTTTGTAGATGATTTCTGCGTGCATTCAACCATAATGTTATCTTCTACCTGAGTCATTTTTATGGGATAGAAGCCTATCAGATACATAACGGCATCTGGAACGCTCATGTTTTCTATGCTCTTGGAAACCTTAAAGTCTTCCAACTCATCATAAACAAAGTTGATGGTATATTTATCCTGTAGGGCATTCAAGTCTTTCAAAGCCTCAGAGAACGACACATTATTATATTGTGCTGTGATGCGCTGGGCATGAGTCTGCTGAACGAAAGATAGCAGAAAGAAAAGAATATATAAATTTCTCATAATACGCACTCCTTTCTTATTTCACCTTTAATATACCATCAGCGTAATCTATCTGAATACGGTCGAAAGCATTCAGAATCTCAAGGTTCTGCTCTAAGGTATTCGTCTTGTTCCAGTTGAAGAAGAGGCGAATGTGCTTGGTTTCGGCATTTAAGTATTCTACCTTAACCCGATAGAATTCGGACATCTCAGCAAGGATAACGCCCAACTCGGTATTGTCGAACACTATAGGCTTCATGCTGAGTGTATCCTTTCTTTCCTCGCTGTCTTTTACAGGAACAATTGTTGTAGTAACTTGTTCCGGCGTAGCCTCATCATCCGTAGCTTTATCGGAAGAAAGAAACCTTAACCATCCGTTTTGTACAGCGGCGAAGGTGAATCCGGATAGGAAGATAATGCCGGCTATGGATGCGGCAATCTTAATCTTACTACGATAAACGGCCTTTGTTTTAGTCGCTATCGCTTTGTCTGCAACATTCGCTTTGGAGAATTCTTTCCAAGCCTCGTCCACATCAACCTTCTGCGGGTTAGCTTTCTTTACGGCCATTCTTGCCATAGCCATGTCGCGTAGAAATTCCTTCACCTCCGCATCGGCAAGCAAGTCCGCTACTTGCTCGTCGGTATATTTCTCGGGATGCTCTTGCATATCAAAGAGCATTAACCGCTTCTCGTCTTTATTCATGTCTGTCATTGTTTTGCTCATTTAAAATGTTCTTTAATCCAGTCCATCGCCTTTGAGAGATGATTGAACACCGTCACCTTGCTTACTCCCACTTTATCGGCTACCTCTTGATAAGACATATCTTGCAGATAGCGCAGGCGAAAGATAAGTTTTCGGATGGGCGGTTCAAGGTTGTCGATAAGAAGCATCAGTTGTTCTAACCGCTCGTCGGTTTCTTCCGAAAGAATGACGTCGGCATCATCGAGCAACGCCTTCGCTACCCTCTCCTTCACGCTCTTGTGAGTTATCAGGTTGAAGCAACGGTTGCGCACGCTCCGCATCAAATAGCCTTCCTCGCTCTCAGGCAACAGGACTATATTGTCAACAAGGATTTGTGTGAATACATCGCTCACCACATCCTTGCTCTCGTCGTCGTCAGAGAGAATGCATCTGGCCAGATTGTACATCTTCTCGTAATGCCGACGAAACAGCTGTTCTATGTCCTTTTCCTGTGTCATAACACCCTATATACAGTTAAGCGAAACGAAAAGCTAAGCAAAACAATGATTATTTTGAAAAAAAATTCGTGAAGGTAACAATGAGTTAAGTTTCCAAGCCCTCAGACAATATCATCTGCATCAGTTCCTCATTAGCTTTATTGTTGACAGATGCATCTTTCACTTCAGAAAGATAGTCGAGGGTGGCAGAACATTCGCCCGTAATATCTACGCCTATCACTTCTTCGTGGGCGTAGATAATGCGAAGCACTGCCTGAAGTTGCATTAGGGTCATATCTCCATTTGTCCAATCAGTAATGGCATCTTGCTTTCTAAGCACATCTTTATCTATAGAGATGTAAACAGGCTCATGTATCAGCTTACCAGCCTTTGAAGGCCATGCTTTATGATGGTCTATTTCCGCTTGACTATAGAACGTCACCTTTTCTCTAAGATGAACGGGAACCTGAGATATCAACTCGTCGGAAGCGCCAACAATGATGATGTTTCTTACAAAAGGATTCTTCTCTAACACATCAGTTACCCAACCGCCACATGAAATGACACCCTCCCATTGTGGCTGCTGCATATCTGGATGATGATCGAGCACTATTAATGAAAACGGTTCTTGCAGTTTAGACACCCAATATTCAGTAAGATAATGATAATCGCCCGAATCTATAAAATGAAGGGCCTTGGCAGGATACGGAGCAAGTAAGCGACGCAGTTCTTCTCTTCCTTCCTCATCGCAATAGCAGTCTGTACCATTAAGGCCACGACAGTCTACATGAATTATGTTCTGGCTTGAGGCGAACGACTCGTAATCGTATACGCCCGAGAAATTGAGCAGTATGATAGGTAATTTCTTTGTCATGGACGCAAAAATACACATTTTTAGATGTTGACAAAAACAATCAGACCTCGTTTCTATACCACATAATGGTAATGAAACGAGGTCTGATATGTGCTATTATTATAGCTTCGACAAAACTATTACTCAACTACAATAAACTCAGTACGACGATTAACCTCCGGGTTGTTCTCGTCAATAGGTTCGCTTGAACCCTTACCGATAGCCTTCAAACGATTAGGTTCAACACCACGACTAACCAGAAAATCGACTGCCGCCTGTGCACGTGCTTCAGAAAGTTTTTGGTTAAAATCAGCATCGCCTTCAGAAGATGTATGACCTACAATCTGCAACTTAATCTCCTTGTGCTTATTCATCATCTTTGCAAGGTCGTGTAATACAAACTTTGCCTCTTCTGACAATTCTGACTTACCCTGAGCAAACTGAGCTGCATTAAATTTCTTTTCAATTTCCTCAATGCGGTCTACATAGACAACCTTTTCTACCTGGACAACCTTCTCTACTTCTACAACCTTAGGTTTACGCAGTGCGAAGAATGCCGCCAAGCCACCAACCAAGAGGAGCAGTAGCACCCATACCCACCACAAAGATTTCTTCTGCTTTGGTACAGGAGGAACGTAGCCATTGAGGTACTCTAAACGGAAACCGCCCTTCTTGCCACCTTTGTCGGCTGCCTCAAACTTAGCTACTACTATATCATATGCGCGCGCCTGCGCAACCATACGCTCAAAACTTGGTTTAGTCCACATAGAAACTATAGCGACTTTCTTACCATCACCCATAGTCATTAACTCATCCTCACCTTTAAAGTAGCCGTTCCAATCTGCCGTTGTGCCCTTATCTTCCGCAAAAACGAAATTCTCTTTTACGCCAGAATCAGGATTGAGAGAATTAGGGAACGCCTTGCGCAAATCTTCTATCGTGGCGTGAGGATACATCACCATGTAAGCGTGAGCAATACCAAGCGCTGTACGATTCTGAGCCTTACCATATACGCGCACCTTTGCGTTGGCAGCCACAGTAGAATCAGTTTCGAAACTCTCGGCAGGAGTTGAACGTTCCTTCTTCTCCTCTTTCTGCGCTGGCTCAGACGGTGCAGTGGCAGCTGCTGGTTTTGCGGTTGAAGTAGACGCTCCGTTCTCGTTCAAGAAATCAACGAGTTTACGACCCATTTGTCGGGTATTCATATTCTCCTGAAGTTCCAATCCAACTTTTTGGGCGATTTCAGAAACTGCCTTCTTCGTATTGTCACACAATACGCCATTGTCATAGACTAGCACAGTGCCGCTGTCTTCTATATCAATTTTCCATTTCTGATAGGATGCTGTAAACTTAATCATAGTTTCAATTATTTTATACGATTTTCTTAAGAATCTCTCATTATGAGAATCCTACTTTTTACAAGAATAAAGCATATAGGTTGTGCATAGCTTGATAGTAAATCAATAATATGCACAACCTTTTAAGCATGTTTATCTTATCAACTTAATTCCGCCAACGGGCAATATTTATGTTGCTTTAAATTTTAGCGGACAGCAACAATTTTAAAATTCTATCTCTATATCTGGGTTATATTTAACCAAGTCAGCCAACATCAAAGCCACGTCTGTATGTTCTACAGAACCTGTAGCATCTGCCAAGTCGAACAATACCTGTACTTCATCGCGTGCTATTACATCGTCGGCAAGGACAATTTCAATTGCACACTGCATAAGCACATTAACATCTTCTTCATCGAGTGCCGAAGCGTTTTCGATAATATAAGCCTGTACAGCTTCATCATCTTTATCTTGCAGAACCTTCAAAGCCTCATCTACATTTTCAGTAAGTTCAGACTCCTCTACATTCAACACCTCTGCAATTTCTGCGAGAATCATTTTCTCTTCTTCAGCATATACGCCATCTGCCCAAATAGCTACCGCTAAAAATGCGGCTACATTCTTTATGTCCGATTTCATAATTCTTGATTTTTTATTTTAACATTCTTCTTATACGTCCCATGAGGCTAGCCTCTTGTTTGCGTTTCTTAGCAGCTGCTTTACGAGCTTTTTCCAAATTCTCTAACATAGCCTTACCTTCTTTGGTACGTTTGTCAATTTTTCCGGATTTTGTACGTTGTATAGCCATATCACAAAGTTTATTTTGTTAAACAATAAATTAATTCCATTAATCCAAAAAGTGCACAGCCACCTGCTACAATCAAAAGAGTAGCCATACCTAAACACCCTTTTTTAGGAGTTGTGGGCTTCCACCCATTTAAATATTCTAGTACATACCCTGTCCCCTTCACATCCTTGTCAGTATCCTTGTCCAACTCTACCGCAATACCCAACTTAGCGGCCACTTCAATAAGATTGGAAAATGATTTTGACGTCCAGATTTGAGAAACAGCTACCCGTTGTCTATTAGAAAGGAGAATAGGACGCTGATCTTTCACGAAATAAAGGCTTGTGTTTGATTGCAGGTTAACCGCTTCAGCCTCTTTACAAGGCAAGAATATTTCTTTCACCCCCTTGTCGGGTGCTAATTCGTTAGGAAAGACTTTACGTAAATCAGCCAATGTAGTGCCAGGATACATAGTGACATAAGCCTTCATGACTCCTAGTGCAACTCCATTTTGCGATTTTCCGATTACTTTAATTCTATTTTCCATATTTATATAGATTGGGTATTCCTCAAATAATTATTAACCATAATATTTCATACGATTAACAAATCTGCCTGAAGTAATACTGGAACGTTTGCTCCATTGTTATCTTCTGGAAGCAAAGGAATGAATTAAAACATAGTGCCACAAGTTCAATTTGGTTCATGTTTTAAAATCAATCTTTTTTTCTCAAAAAAGGCTTATTTTATACCCCAACCACGTTTTTTATCCTTCACCGCATAGAAGTTTGTAGCTGCACGGAATACGACATTGAGATTTTTTCATGTATCAGAAACAGTATTTTCAAGAAATCAGTCTTTATGGCGCTATTGACAGAAAAAACAAGGTAGTCAAGAAGTTTACTTTAAAAAGATAATCATTTAAAATCTACAAGACTTCGAGCCTTGACTGGCAAAGCTCGAAGTCTTATCAGTTTTATATCCCCACAGGCTTCATTTCGCAATAGCGGGCATACCATTGTTTCTTTTCGGGTGTGTCTATCGGATCGTATTCAGAGATAATGCAACCAGTGTAGAGGTCATCGGCAATGGCAAAAATGATGTTGTGCAACTCAATAGTGTCTTCAAAGTTCTTCCCATAAGGACAAAATAATCGTTCACGTTTAATGGCTTCATAACCGTAGATGGCTCCCATGATATTGCCCGTAATGGAACCTGTGGAATCACTGTCACCATCATGGTTCACCGCAGCAATGATAGCTTCTTTCATGTTATCTATATGACGGATAACACAATACAACGATATAGCCCACGCCTCCTCGGCAGTCCATCCTTCACCCAATTGCATGATAGCTTGGATATCTGAAATATTAGAATGGGCAAGATTAACAGCCTTTAAAGTGAGCGTCCTAAGATATTCCTTGTATTTGGCATAATCATTGCCATACATATTCATCATTACGTCAAGTCCGTCGTTGATAATATCTATGATAGACTCCTTCACTTCGTCGGGTGTAAGCGGAACGATACGAGACAACAGTAGCGTCATCAATGCCGCCGGCAAATAACCCAACGGATGTAAATGAGTTACTCTCGCAATATGCGCACCTGCCTCTGCAAGATACACGGTTTTATAATAAAATCCAGAACCTCCACTTTCCTTAAATGATGCATCAAGCAGCCCCATAGGAGCCACACGCATAATTCCGCCACACCCTTTACTGTTGTTCTCTACATCACGATGTGCCAGCAAACTTTCACAGGCATTCAAGCATGTAATGCCCGGCGCACGGCGATGTGCCAACTCAGGCAAATCGCACAACCATGTATAGTGAAAGTCGTCGCGCTCAGATTTCTTATTTACCGTCTGCGTATAATACCAATCTATATAAGCACCATCTACGTAGTCCTTTGGGTCTCCGCCGATGCCGCGCATATAACCTCGCGTAAGCCCCATCAACATTCCGTTGGCAGTGAAGAGGGTCATCTGCGTGTCATCGCTAACCAGTGCTTTCCCATCACTATCAAGCTTAAACTCTGTGATTCCCTTGTCGCCATATCGTGCCAGAATTGCATTCCTGCTCATAAACTCAACAGGATAACCGAGGGCATCACCCGCCGCTCCAGCCATCAAGCTACCACGGATACAATCTTTCACCCTTCTCTTGCGCTCCTCTTCTTTTCCGTTAAGGCTTCCTACATATTTCCTGATAAACGCCTCCTGCTCCTCTGTTTCCGGAGTGACACGGTGTGCTGACTTGGGCATCTCTGTAAAACATCTACGCAAACGTTCTAACACAGAATCGGCAGTAATATCCGTGGACGATGTTATCATATCTTCCGCAAGATAAAAAGCGACAATCGTTCCTGTCCTGCCTACACCACTCCTGCAATGGATATAGACATAACCGTCACCTCTCTGAGAGAGTTCCTGAATATGACATATCAGACGGTGTACGCTTTCCGAACTGTCTGGAACGCTTACATCTCGAATAGGGAACCGAGTATAAGTGCATTCCTTTGGCAGCAGATGACTGTACGGACGCAACTCACCCTCCTCCGTCAAGTCGATGAAGTGGCGCACACCGAAATGTACCATCTGATTTATCTTCTTTTCAGCCTTTTCCCCATACTTATCACCAGGATATTCCCCTGCGAAGATGTTTCTTGTATGTAAATAATACGACTGGTAGAGCGGTCTTGTAACAAAGGCTTCGAATCGGTCGTTTATCTCCAGAAGTTCCTTGGGTAACAATTCCCTACACTTGGCAACAACATCCTTTGGAATGTTTGTGTGTGATGAAATAATATTAAACGGGCAAGCATAAGCAATGGATGTGGCCATACATCCGATGGTATCAGAATCACCACCCATCGATATGGCCAACCGCAGAGTATCTAATGCATTATATCGCTGCAAGAATGCCATGATAGCTATTGGTACACTGCCTTGACAGGATGCATCAAACCGATACTCATTACGTATATCTTCCAATTTGATGTCAAGATCATAACCAAAGTTCGCTTCCACATAACGCTTAACCTCTCCTTTCACATCAAACTCTTCATTCAACTGCATATAGACCGCAGCAGCTACAGCCTGCGCACCTTTAATTCCTTCGGGATGATTGTGTGTAACGGATGCTGTGATACGTGCCAGTTCCAAGGCTTCGTCTAACGACTTGGCATACATTCCCACAGGGCTTACTCGCATAGCAGAGCCGTTACCATAGCTTCCGTATGGCTGCGGATTGTCTGAATTCAGCCACCTACGGAACATACCGCCATATCCCGCATTGGGATAGCGCCGACCCATATCCTGCATAATTTTTACAAGGCTGTCAGCCTTATGCGAAGGGCCATCCATCAGCCACTTGGCAACGGCTAAAGTCATAACCGTATCATCAGTAAATCTACTGCCTTGTGGCAATAGTTCAAAATCTTCTGTCTTTACATTGTGCCACTCTCTAGTAGAGCCTACAATGTCACCTATGATTGCTCCCAACATAATATGTTCCTCCGCTTTTATTCCTTTTTATATATTCATTAAATCTCCAGCCTGAGTCGCTTTCAGCCATGAAGGTATATTCTTTCTTTATATTTTCATTGTTCTTTTCTCTTTTATGTATGAATAAAGCCGAAAGTGACCATTAAAGATATAATATTTAGGTAGTTATTATGCAATTTTAGGTGAAGATTCTCGTTTTTAGTGTTATTAATTAATCTAAGAGAATTATAAGTATATTATGCTAACATAGCGGATAAGCTTACTGTGTTTCCATAAAGACTAAGCCCTCTAACTGTTTATTCGCCTTTTGGGTTAAGACTTCTTTTAATATTAAAACGTAAAAAGTTACGGAGATTATATACATTCTCCGTAACTTTTTACATAAAACGGTAGTTATTTAAACTATTACAACTTAATCTTAAGAATCTTTCCACCGTAAGCAGGAACATCTGTTACTACCGGCTTATCGGCACAGAACGCTATCTTTTCTGACTTGCCGGTCAACAAATCTCTTGATTTGATTTCGATGTACTGACGCATTCCCCAGAAATCGAAAGCATGCTGCGGAATGTTTACAGATATATTTACCGGGATGCTGTCGAAGTTGGTGATAATAAGCAGAAGCTCATCGTCGCACTTACGCATAAATACGTACTGGCGATGCGGGTTCATCATCCATCCGTCGCTGTTTACGTACATCAAATCGAAGAACTCGCCTTTAGAGATGGCTTTCTCTTTGTTGCACAGTGTAAGTACGGTTTGATAGAAATGACGCAATTCTTTCTCCTGGTCATTAAGCAAGTGCAGGTTGTAACGTCCGTGATTGCTCCAACGACGAATGCTGTCTACGCTCCAGTAATCGAATATTGTGGTGCGTCCGTCTCTTCCGCTGAATCCCTCGCTATCCATGCCCGGCTCGCCAAGTTCCTGACCGAAGTAAATCATCATCGGGTTGGTATTCATGCAAGCCGAAACAATCAGTGCAGGTAGTGCCTTGCGTGCATCGCCGGCAAAGAATTCTGAAGCGATGCGCTGCTCGTCGTGATTCTCAAGGAAGTTAAGCATGTGGCTCTGGATGTCGTTCACGCTCTGCCAGCATCCAGTGATGGCTGTAGCCGAAGCGTATCCGCAAGCCAAGGCTCTGAGTGTGTCATAAAGTCCCACCTTATCATATAAGTAATCAAAGTGGCCGTTGTGGATGTAGTTTCTGTATTCGTTGGGGTTATATACTTCGGCAATGAAAGTCAGCTTGGCATGTTTCTGCTTGATTTGCGGAATTACCCATCCCCAGAACTCGCACGGTACCATCTCTGCCATATCGCAGCGGAAACCGTCGATGCCTTTAGACGACCAGAACAACAGTATGTCGCGCATCTTCTTCCAAGTGTCGGGCACCGGATCGAAGTGGTTTCCTGTGTTGTTCATATAGTCTACGCCATAATTCAGCTTCACGGTTTCGTACCAATCGTTCTTGTTGGGCCATGCGTCGAAGCGGTTGTTACCTGTAGCCTTGGCGGGCTTTTCAATATACATGCCATGCACCGGGTCGTTAAGGTCAATCTCTCCCCCAAGCTGAGTGCCGGGCACATAATAGAAATTATTGTCGGGCAAGAAAGCTTTTGTATTATCGTCGTCGGCACCCAAATCGTGCACACCAAGAGGTTTAGCTATAGAGTGATATTGACGAGCCACATGGTTAGGAACGAAATCGATGATTACCTTCAGTCCGTTATCGTGAGTACGCTTAACCAACTTCTCGAACTCTTCCATTCGCTTTTCTACATCTACCGCCAAATCGGGGTCGATATCATAATAATCGCGGATAGCATACGGTGAACCGGCTTTACCCTTCACCACCGACGGATGATTGGCTGGCATACCGTAAGCCGAGTAATCGGTCTGCGAAGCGTGGGCAATAACTCCGGTGTACCACACGTGTGTAGCTCCAAGCTTCTTAATGTCGTGTAAAGCCTGATTGGTAATATCGTCCATCTTTCCGCAGCCGTTCTGCTCTATGGTGCCGTTGTACTCATTACGCACTTCCTCATTGCCAAACAAGCGAGTGAATATTTGATAAATAACTACTTTATTATTTGTTTCCATAGTTTGTCTTATGTTTTCATTTCGTTTATTATGCTGCAAATATAAATATTTAATGGGCTAATGACAAAACATGCCGCACTTTTCCCTTTTTCGGGCTTTATGAGATGGCGTTACACGGACCTCAGTGCACGAATAATCTTTATTTTTTATTATTTAACATTTATTTCTAACCTAAGAAATGAATATTTCAACCATTAATTTTGGCACTTCATCCATCTTAAGCTTCTGTAACGGTCTTACAGCCACCGTCATTAAGCATTACAAAACAATATCATAAGTTAAAAAAGATAACTTTGCATTACTAATTACTTAAAAACAGATAGTATGATTACCAATTATCTTTTCTTCAATTCGCGCGATGAACTATTGCGCATTGACGTATCAAAAATCGTCTATTTTGAATCGGACGGAAACTATACTTATGTGATACTTACCAACAAGATGCGATGCCCTATCGCTATGAATCTGTCGCAAACGGAGAAGGCATTAGCGGCTAAAATGAAAGACAAAGCTCAGTGTTTTGCACGCATCGGAAAGAGATATATCATCAACCTGAATTACGTATTTCAGATAAACGTGCTGAAACAGCGACTGGTACTGAGCGACTATAGCACATTCGCTTTTCAAATTGAAGTATCGAAAGACGCTCTGAAGAAGCTGAAAGACCTGTATCTAAAAGGCAGAGACTGATTCAGAGCGAAATTATTAACATTCATAAAAGGGTTTAATGAATATTTTATAAATTTACAGCCATTAAAACCATTTTATAACTAAAAAGCATGGAAGTAATAATAGGAAGAGAATCGGGCTCATCGCGCCTGCACATCAGTGGCTATAATCTAGAGAAGTTTTTAGGCAATCCGGGCAGTGTGCCAAAATCGGTAAGCAGACAGCACTGTAAGCTCAGCGTTGACGCACAGGGCAACTGCACCATAATAAACCTGAAGCCTGAGAACTGTACTTTAGTGAACGGGGTGGCGATAGAATCCAAACACATCACATTTTCAGACCGCGTAGAGTTGGGTCCGGAGCATTTTAGAATCAACCAAAAAGAAATCATAGAAAGCGTAACCGGAAAAGAAATGCCGCAAACGTTCTCTATCCTTCCGCTACAGCGCGTGTGGGATGAGTATAACGATAAAAAGCTGCAGTTTCAGATAAAGGAACGTAAATCGGCCAGCGTACAGTCGGTAGTGGGAATCATCTCTATGCTTTCAATCGCCTGCGGATTTATTCCAGGAATTCCTCTCGGCCTGCGTGTTGTGCTGTATCTGATAGCTTTGGTACTGGGTATATACTTCTTTGTAATACGTTATAAGCAGTCGGAAGAGGCTCCGCGCTATATGGCCGACTTAGATAAGAAGTTCCACGAGGATTATGTTTGTCCTAACCCAAAATGCCGTCGTTTTTTGGGATATAGCCCTTACAGCGACTTGCGCAAGACAAAAGGATGTTATCAGTGTAACGCCAAATACACCGAAGAATAACAAAATGAAGATGTTTGGTCAAAACAGACATTTCGTACAGTAAACTGGGGGTTTCGTGTAGTATGCCTTTAATTGTTTTGCCAATACATTAAAGCTGAATACATTTGCATCAGAAACAAAAACCTATTAAACTTATAAGCCATATGAAAACAGAAGAAAACTTGAACTTAGATCAGAACAACAAGAATACTAAAAATGATAATTGGAAAGTTGGTGTTAGCATGGCGGTAGGTGCCGTTATCGGTGCATCTGGCACAAGTGCTTTGGCAGATACGCTGCATGGCGATGTTGATGTAGACCCTACTCCGGAACCTGAACCTCAGCCAATACCGGTACCAGACCCGGAGCCGACTCCAGAACCAGAACCTAAGCCAACTCCAGAACAGGATCCAATCCCCGTTCCTGGACCTACACCAGGCCCGGAAGAAGAACAGTTTGTTACAGTTCTTTCTTACGAAACTATACCTGGCGAAGATGGCAACTTAATGGATGTGGCGATAGTTGACGTCAACGGAACAACAGCTGCCATTGTAGATATAGACCGCGACGGTACTGCCGACGCTCTGATAGCCGATTGGGATGGTAACGGTGTGATAGACCAAAATGAAGTTTCTCCTATAGAATGTTATGTAAACATGGCCGAACTGGAAGCTAATGTGGCTACACCTACTCCAGATGTATATGACCCGATAGCCCAAAACGACTATAACAACCACGGAGACGTAAACGGATATTTGGCATAAAAAACTATAACGACATGAAAGAGAACGGAGCTAATGACTTTTCGCAAAAACCGAAAGTCGATATGGAAACAGAGAAAGCTAAATCAGCGGCAGCAGGCGCTGTGGCTGGTGCCGCTGGAATGGCTGCTGCATTATGGGCATCCGGAATGATAGGCAACGAAGAAGAGGAAAAAGCTGAACAGAAAGCTGATAAAGAAGAAAGCCAGGAACAATCACCCGTGCAGCAGAATCAAAATCAGCAACAGCATCAGCATAATCCTTCTACTCTGGCGGATGCGGGAGATGTAGACGTGCCACAATCTAACGAGCATGAAGACGATGTGGAGATTTTAGGAATAGATGGCACAGATAGTTATACAGCGGAAGTGCATATAGAAGCTAACGATGATATGATTATCGACGTATCGCCTAATTATGGTGAGGATGCTATAGAATCTGAAGATTGTTACACTGACGACAATTACGGTAACGAAACAGATCACTCTGATCATTTCGAAATCTTTGACACCAGCACTTCTGGCGATTATGATCCACACAGCAACGACGCAAATCCACTTGGAATGGACGACTCTTTCGGAACTCAATTTGTATAAACAAAGAAAATATAAACCCATAAATACCCACTATTATGAAAAATTTAGATGACGAAACAATGGTGAACAGATCAGCCAACTATAATAACAATGAAGATACTGTAGTTAAAGACGAAGAAACATTGTTGAACGACAAAGAGACTGATGATACTATGTACGACGACGATGAAGACACTAATCCAGCATTCCGTGATGATAAAGAGTACAATGAAGTGCCTCAGCAGAAAAGCGGTTGGAAGAAAGTTGTAATGGGCGGGGTAGCAGGTATCGTATTAGGATCCGGAGGTGTTATACTGTCTGGCTCGGCAAGCGCTCTTAATGATCCGGACGCTCCTAAGAAAGACGAAGATGACGACCATAACATAACTCCGCTGCCCAACAATCCGGATATCACTGTAGAAGATTTGCCAGTGGCAACTACCGTAAACGATGACATGAGCTTTGGCGAAGCGTTTGCGGCAGCACGCCAAGAAGTTGGTCCCGGCGGCGTATTCGAATGGCACGGTGGCGTATACGGTACTTATTATGCCGACGAATGGGACAAGATGACTCCAGAGGAACAGGCTGAATTCGGCAGACATATTAATTATGGAGGCGTAGGACATCAGCAAGAAGAACCTGTAGCAACTGTCGATCCTCAGGAACCGGAACTGAATGTAGACCCTGAAGAACCGCAAATAATAAACGTTAGCCACGAACAACAAGAAGCCGAAGTTCAGATTCTAGGAGTATCTAACGAGACTTTGGAAGACGGCTCACAGGTAACCATAGGACATCTGCAGCAACAAGGTGATGATGTATATGTAGTAGACGTTAACCAAAACGGACAGTTCGACATCCTTATGCACGATGATAATGGCGACGGCGTGATAACAAGTGATGAAGTGTACGACATCACAGATCAGAACCTTTCTGTGGCAAGCTTGCAGCAGCAATCGGCTATGCAGGATCCTAACTACTTGGCACAAAACAATCAGCCCGACTACATTAACGACGCTAATCCTTCAGAATTTAACGCTTAACGCAAACTACCAAAATTTATCATCATGATGAAAAGACTGTTTGCTTCATTGATATGTATGCTCCTGTTATTCTCAGGAGCATACGCTCAGAAAATCTATTTGGTAGCAGCCGGAATATCAGATTATCCGGGCAACGATCACGACTTGAGGCTACCGGCTAAAGACGCCAAGAAAGTATGTTGGCTCTATCAGAAGAATAAAAAAGCCAGCACTGTATTGCTTACAGACTCTAAGGCTACCAAAAGCTCTATCTTGTCGAATATCAAAAAACAATTTGCCAAGGCTGGTAAAAAGGATATCGTGGTATTCTATTTCAGCGGTCACGGATATCCCGGAGGATTCGTTTGTCATAACGACGAAGAGCTTACTTACGGTGAAGTGCGTAAAGCTATGTCATTGAGTCAGTCGCTCAACAAAATGATATTCGCCGACGCTTGCTTCTCGGGCCAGATGCGCGAGAACAAGAACGGAAGCGGTTCTTCTAACTCGAATGCAAATGTAATGTTGTTCCTCTCATCAAGAGACAACGAGACATCACTAGAATCGCCATTCCTGGCCAACGGTTTCTTTACCACAGCCCTACAGAACGGACTGCGCGGAGGGGCTGACGCCGACAAGAACCGCACTATCACAGCAAAAGAATTATTCAACTATGTAAGTAAGGAAGTTAAAAAGCTTTCTAACGACGAACAACATCCAGTAATGTGGGGCAAGTTTAAAGATTCTATGCCCGTTATGGTGTGGTAACACACTTTATTTACCTTAAAACAAGATTGATATGGATATAAACAATATGCAAGATATAGTAAAGATTAAATGTCCCAACTGCGGAGTACAGCTCACCGTAAAGTACTTTGAGGGGATAGAAGCAAAAACTGTAACTTGCCCGGTATGTAAAAAAGCCAACTTATTTTCTAACTACAAAAAAGTAGTGCCTAATAATAAGCCTCAGAGCCAAACCGAAGACGACGCCACACGTCCGGCTTATACGATGCGGAAAGATGAAAAGACGACACCGGGACAAACTCCTACCGGTGGCATAGGACGACTTATTATGGAGGACACAGGAAAATCTTATCAGCTGACACCAGGACTTAATATAGTGGGCAGAAAAGCGCAGACTTCTACCGCCAACATTCAGCTTGATACTGACGACCGAACCATGAGCCGCAGCCACTGCGCCATAGAAGTAAAGAAGCTGTCGAACGGTAGCTATATTCACTACTTATCGAACGCCAAGAACAAGAACGCCACATACGTAAACGGACAGCAGCTTGAAGACGGCGACCGTATAGTGCTTCAAGGTGGAGAGAAAATCCAAATGGGTGACTCTAACGTAAAGTTTATGAAGGCAAAGGCTTGTGACGATACAGAAACTCTTATCTAAACAAAACTGACAGACTATGAAGTTTACAATAAATACCCCTCTGGCTATTCACGAATTGGGGAAACGCCAGAATCAGGAAGACGCTATCTATCCGGTGATAGGAAACGCTACAGCCGACGACCGTCTCTTCTTAGTGTGCGATGGCATGGGGGGACATGAATCGGGAGAAGTGGCAAGTAACACAGTGTGCCAGGCCATGAGCAAATTCATAAATGAGAATGCCAACGGAGACACATTCAGCGATACTCTGCTTAAGCAGGCTATAGACTATACGTACAATGCTCTGGATGAAGCCAACATAGGACACGACTCCGTAAAGACGATGGGTACTACAATGACCTTACTGAAACTACACGAAGGAGGTTGTACCATAGCGCACATGGGCGATAGCCGCATTTACCACATTCGCCCGGCGGAACATTATATATGGCATACGCGCGATCACTCGCTGGTAAACGACATGTATGAAATAGGCGAAATCAAACTGGAGGAAATGAAGAACTATCCGCAGAAAAACGTGATTACACGCGCCATGCAGCCGGGACAGGAAAGACGGAGCAAAGCAACCGTTAAACTAATTACGGATGTAAAGGCAGGCGACTTCTTCTTCCTTTGTTCTGACGGTATGCTTGAAGAAACAGAAGACGAGAATCTACTAAATATATTCTCAGACCCTGATACTACCGACGAGGAGAAAAGAGAAATCCTGGTAAAGGTTACAGAAGATAACCGCGATAATCATTCTGCATATATCATTCATGTAACAGACGTAACCGAAGATACGAAAGAAAATGATACTCCGTGCACTACGCAAGAAAAGTCAACAGAAGAGGAGCCAAATGAACGCTTCGTCGCACCGCAACCCGCAGATAACACGGCAGAAGTTATTCGCCCGGCAAAGCAACCTGCAGAAAAGAAAGTTGAAGCAACAGCCACTCAGGCACAACAGCCCGCAAAGCATTCTCTAATATGTCATATCGACAAGAAGATGCGTTATGTATTATTTCTTGCTCTTGTGGCATTGGCCGTTTTCTGCATTAGTATGATTATTATATACTTCGTAAGACTAAAATAAACAACAATGAAAAGAAGCACATATTCACTCCCTGTAGGTTCTACACTGATGCAAGGCAAGTATCGCATTGTAGCGGTTTTGGGTCAGGGAGGATTCGGCATCACTTATAAAGGCGAACACACCATGCTGGGTACTACCGTAGCCATCAAGGAGTTCTTTATGAAAGGAGCATGTGAACGCGACGAGAATTCTACGCACGTCACTACATCGCAAAGCAACGGTGAACTGGCATCAAGATTCCGCACTAAGTTCCTCAAAGAGGCAAAGACGCTGGCTGCGCTTAAACACCCCAACATTATCCGCGTGTTCGATGTCTTTGAAGACAACGGAACGGCGTACTATGTGATGGATTATATAGAAGGAAATAACCTTAGCGATATAGTAGAGGGTAAAGGACGCTTATCAGAGCCGCTTGCCTTGAAATACATTCGCCAGGTAGCAAATGCGTTAGATTACCTGCATCAGAAAAAGCTGCTCCATCTTGACGTGAAACCTGCCAATATCTTGTTGGACAAGAATACAGGAAACGCCATTCTGATTGACTTCGGCGTATCGAAACAATACGACCAAGACGGACAGCAGACCAGCACCACTCCTCCGGCTATCAGTAAGGGTTACTCGCCTGTAGAACAATACGCTCAGGGCAGTAACGTAAAGACTTTTAGTCCGGCTACTGATATTTACTCGCTGGCCGCTACGCTATACAAGCTCGTTACAGGCAACACCCCACCCGAATCTAATCTTCTGCTTAACGAAGACGAACAACTTCCGCCATATCCGTCAAATGTAAGTGAGGTCACACGAAACGCCATAGCAGAATGCTTACAGACACGAAAAAAACGTCCGCAGAGCATCAGCGAATTTCTTCAGTTACTGGATAGCGAACCTATAAGTAACATAGACACTCCAGAAGAAGAGGATACTATCTTAAAGAGTCAATACAAGAAATCTCAAGAGGTATTAACAACGCCCATAAAAACTAAGAAAGACAATCTTAACACAGTTTTTATAATAGGCGCAGTTATTGTGCTTGTAGTTATAATAGGTCTCTTATTTAATAAGTGTGGCGGTTCTTCATCGAACGACAGCTCTGACGAAGACTTAGACAGTGTAGTGTATGAACCACCTGTAGACACTACAGCAGTGGCATGGGATGATAGTACTGCATCTTACGAAGATATATACACTGACGACACTGATAATGACGTCAGCTATGTATCCCCAAAGAACCAAAGCAATGACGAAATAACAAAAGGCTCTGAAAATTACGAAGGAGGCTCTAAGTTTGTAGGAACATTCAAGAACGGAGTACGCCTTAAAGGAACATATACATGGGCAAACGGGAACCGATTCGAAGGAGATTTCAAAGACGGTAAACTTAGCCAAGGAACCTTGTATTACGCAGACGGAGAAAGGTTTTCCGGTAATTTCAATTCGAACGAAGAAAGAACTTACGGAGTTTATTACTACACTAACGGAGACAGATACGAAGGTAATTTTAACAGCAATGGACTCAAGCATGGCTCCGGAACTTATTACTGGAAAGACGGTGACAAATACGAAGGTAGCTGGGAAAACGACAAACAAAATGGTTATGGCGTACACTATAACGCCGACGGAAGCGTATGGTTTAAAGGTCAATGGAATAACGGAAATCCAGTTAGATAACCCCCAAAACGTATTTTAAAAAGCATGATTTCATCAGAAGGAATAGAAATACTTAATATAGAGCAAGGCACAGGTAATGACACTTGTGCCTTGGCTGCTGGTACCATGTTATGTAAAGGAAGATACCGCATTATTTCTACATTGGCACAAGGAGGATTCGGCATAACATATCTGGGAACCGATACTTCTACAGGACGTTCTGTAGCGATAAAAGAGTTCTTCATGAAACAGCACTGCGAGCGTAGCTCTAACTCCACGCATGTTACACTAGGTACTCAAGGCATCAGAAAAGAGATAGAGAGTTATCGACTTAAGTTTCTGAAAGAAGCTAATACTATAAGCCAACTAAACCATCCGCACATCATAAGCATTTATAATGTGTTCGAGGAAAACGGTACGGCTTATTATGTAATGAAATATATCGCCAACGGATCGCTGAAAGATATAGTGGAACAACAAGGAGCATTGTCCGAAAAAACGGCGCTAAGCTTTATCCGCAAAATAGGTAGTGCGCTAAACTATATACACGGCAAGAAGATTCTTCACCTCGACATAAAGCCTGCCAATATTCTTCTGGACGATAAGCAACCTATACTGATAGATTTCGGAATCTCTAAAAGATACGATGTAAGCGGACATCAAACCAGCTCTACTCCGGTAGGCATCAGCAAAGGGTTCGCTCCTATGGAACAGTATTCGCAAGGTGGCATTAAGGGGTTCGACCCCAGCACCGATGTTTATTCGCTTGGAGCTACGCTATTCTATCTGCTCACAGGCGAAGTACCGCCCGAAGCGTCTATTGTTAACGAAGACGGACTGCCGCCCTTGCCTAATAACATCTCGGTAGGTACGGCACAGGCTATAGAGAAAGCTATGCAGCCCAAGAGGAAAGACCGTCCGCAGAGCGTAGCCGATTTTCTGAATATGCTGTCTGCCAAGAAACCAGCCGTAAGTGAACCGAAGCAGGAGCCGGCAAAAGAGACGCACCATAAAAAAGCGAAATACTCAATGCTTACGTTGATGGCTGTCGCTATATTGGCCCCTCTTATACCACTGGGAGGATATTACATATTCGATGCAATGTTCGAGAGTGAGGGCATAAGAGCCGTAGCTGTTATATCAATTCTTCCTTTAATCAGAGTTAACATTAAAATAAAGGAATACATCGCTTTTTACTGGGAACTCCACTGGAAGAATGTAATAAAAACCTTTTTCTACAATCTGCTTCTACAGTGCGTTGTAGTAGGAATAATTGGAGTAATTTACGAATCTTTTCTCGAGACTGATATAAGGTATGAATTCGGTCGCGACGCTAATACGTTCCTAAGCGGTTACATTCCATTCTTATTCGCCACTATCGCAATGGAAATAGCTGCCGTGAAAAAAGAAAATATTTTCTAAGAGACGATATCAATAAAAGAAAAACGCCGCATGCTTCACTCATAGAAAGCATACGGCGTTTTATTATTTAACGTGAGTTCGAAATAAAATCAAAAAATAGCAAGTTGTCC